>Ga0209390_10000313_pt1 | contig 92467 bp, 92 predicted proteins | sample BON01_FD_187212 | JGI IMG/M metagenome (GOLD analysis project Ga0209390, IMG submission 187212) | Freshwater microbial communities from Lake Bonney liftoff mats and glacier meltwater in Antarctica - BON-01 (SPAdes) (version 2) | ecosystem: Environmental > Aquatic > Freshwater > Ice > Glacier... | reverse complement strand
GCGCGGCATGCTTTTCTATCGACTGATGGAGCAGGCCGTTGTAACCACGCCGGTGACCTACAAACAAGTTGTTGGATAACCAAATTTGACGAAATAGGCGATCAAGGAGCTAAGTGGATAGCCCGTATATCCATCCAGTGATTTTACGCGCGCTGGAGCTAAGTGGATACCCCTTATTTTTGTTCAGTATATTTGGCTAGAGCACCGGTTTCAACGCTGCTTCGGGATTATTTGATGGCCAGCACAAGAAACCTGTTTCCTGATTCGCGCCGATCAAGCCCGTGCGGTGCGTGAGACGGAGCAGGCGCGGTTGCCGTTCATCCAGTTCCATGTGCGATTTTTCGCGATTCTGAGTACGATAGCCTCCGACGCACCAGCGCGCGCTGAACTTGCTGCGCGCCTGTTCGCGAAGTACTTCGCTGACGACAATTGGTCGCAGGCCCGGGCATTGCGCCTGGCTGCGGTCGTGTGTCGGTTGTGTTGCTTGCGCGCCAAGCTACAGATCTGCTTGCCCGGCCAGGCGGTCGACAACGGACCCGGTCATGGCCATAGTTGCATGTTGGCTGCGCCAAAGCAGTTTCCGTTTGTCCATTACAAGGTTGGCAACCATGTCATTCGATCCCGGTCTCGCCCAGCGCGTTCGCGAGGCACTGGCCCATCGCCCGGGCATCACTGAACGCAGGATGTTCGGTGGCCTCGCGTTTCTCGTCGATGGCAAAATCTTTGTCGGCATTCGAGATAGCACGCCAATGGCGCGTGTCGGCGCCGAGCGCCATCTCGATGCGTTGGCACAACCGCATGTTCGCCAGATGGACTTCACCGGTCGTCCCATGACGGGTTATGTCTACGTCGACCCGCCTGGGATGGCGGAAGATCGGGAACTGGAGGCATGGGTGTCGTGGTGTGTAGGTCATGTGGCGGCACTGCCGCAAAAGAACAAAAAGTAGTGCGCAAGGCCGCGATGTTGTGGACGAGCGGCGGTGAGTCCCGGCTCTAGGATGGGTTAGCGGGCCGGCTTGCTCTGCGACGCGACCTGGGCACGCAACGCGTCCTCCTGCGCGCGTAACTCCGGCGTCAGGGCCTCACCAAAATCCTCGGTGTCGAAGATCTGTCGAATCTCGATTTCCGATTCGCCTGGCATCGGGGTGGGGCAGCGTTTGACCCAGTCGATCGCCTCCTGCAGCGAGGCGCATTTCCAGATCCAGAAGCCGGCGATCAGTTCCCCAGGCTCAGGGAACGGGCCGTTCACGACAGTGCGCTGCTGGTCCGCGAAACGCACCCTTGCGCCTTTCGAACTCGGATGCAGCCCCTCACCAGCCTGCATGACCCCCGAGCGCACCAACTCAGCATTGAACTGGCCCATCTCGGTGAGCAACTGTTCGCTGGGCATGACGCCGGCCTCGCTGTTGTGGTCGGCCTTGATCAATATCATGAATCGCATATCGGTTTCCTTGCGCAACGTTGAGTATGGAATTTGTGTCACATATCCATGACGATCGAGCGTATGGGAAATCGACATGATCTTGCCACTACTGCGACTGGCAGCGCTTGTTCGCGTGGATGACACGGAAGGGTCACTGGCGTGATTTCAGGTTCCACGGGCCATGATGATTTGGCGCTGGATATCGGAGCGGGCACCGTGTACCTGGACGTGGCCGAGTGCGGGGCCGGCATGTTCGTTCACAATGTCCGTTGATGACAATTTTCGGGGAGAACTTTGAAAACCTCTGATGGTTTCCCGCTGGAGGGCGGGTGCGATTGCCGCCAACTGCGATACCGCATGGAGGGCGCGCCGCTGTTTGTACATTGTTGCCATTGCCATTGCCATTGCCATTGCCATTGCCATTGCCGCTGGTGCCAACGCGAGACCGGATCGGCGTTCGGGCTCAACGCGATGATCGAGGCCGATCGCGTCATGTTGCTGTCGGGCCAACCCGAGATCGTGCATACACCGTCGGCCAGTGGGGCCGGACAGAAGATTGCGCGGTGCCCGGTCTGCCGCGTCGCCTTGTGGAGCCACTATGCAAGCTCTGGCCCGGTCATATGTTTCGTGCGCGTGGGCACGCTGGACAATCCGGATTTATTACCGCCCGACGCCCATATCTTTGCCGCGTCGAAGCAACCCTGGCTGGTGCTGCCCATCGGCGCGGTGGTGGTGCCGGAGTTTTACGATCGGGAGCAACTGTGGCCCGCTGCAAGCCTGGAACGGCAACGACGGCTGCTGCCGATGATCGAGGCATACCAACAGTCCTGACGCAGCGAATGAATTCGACGCGCGGCTGTTGTGCCATTCGGAGAGTTTGTCCAATGAAAGTATTGAAAAAATGAAGCAACTGCGAGACCCATCGCGCCGGCGGATGGTATGCGTGGCGGCTGTCATCGTGCCACTGGGAGTGCTCGTGACCGCGACCACCGGGTGCGCAGGGCTGTCGGAACACGACCGCGCATTGACGTTGGCCTCGTTGGACGACGCAACGAACGAGTTGGCGCGGCTGTCGCAAGCCCGTGCGTTCGAGCCCACCACCGCGTGGACCTGGTCGCAGACGCTGCAGCATGGCGCGCAGAGCATCGAATATTCGATGGCAGGTTATCCGCAACCCCGGTCGGAGTTGTTCCAGCGCACGCTGGGCGCGGCAGCGATCAAGGTGTTTGCATGGCATGGACGCATGACCCACGACCTGGGCGAACCGATACCGGGAGCGCCCGCACTGATGGCGGCAACCGGCGTGGACCTGTCGACATTACGCCTGCAACAAGCCGTCGACGCTTACGGGCAATGGCAGGGGCCGTTGCGCCCCCATTTTGCCTATGGTGATCTCGACAAGGCCCAATATGCCCATGCCCACGCGATGCACTTGGCGAACCACTTTTCTGCGTTCGGCCGGCCCACGTGAACCCGCTAACACGATCCGGATCTCAGCCAGCACCAGCACCGTAAAGGAACCTCATGCCCGTTCGCGCAGCCGGCCCTGATGACTTCGACGCTATTCTTCGCATGAACCAGGAGTCGGTGCATTTCCTGAGTCCTATGGACCGCGATCGGTTGACTGCCTTGCACCAGATGGCCGCCTACCACGGTGTCATCGACGCGGGCGATGGCCGGGCTTGTGCCTTCCTGCTCGCCATGCGCGAAGGATGTGACTATGACAGTGCAAATTACCAGTGGTTTGCTGCGCGTTATGCGCGGTTCCTGTACATCGACCGGGTGGTGATCGCGGGCGACCAGCAGGGCCGGGGGCTTGGCCGCCAGTTATATGCCGACCTGCTGTCTTTTGCGCGTGCCAATGGCGTTGAGTCGGTGGCCTGCGAGTTCGATACCGACCCGCCCAACGAACCGTCGCGCCGCTTTCATATGTCGCACGGGTTCTGCGAGGTCGGCACACACCGCGTCGGCGCGTCCCACAAGCAGGTAGCGATGCAGATGCTGCGTCTCGGGCCCAGCGGCAGTGGTCCGGCCCTGACGTAAGAATCGGCGTCCGTGTCGACTAAGATCTTTGTAGCATCGTTTCGATTGAAGAACACATGAAATTCGCCCGTATCCTGGTTGCCCTGACGCTTGCTGCTCTTGGCTTGGCTGCATTCGCTGCCGATGGTTTGATCAGCATCAAGAGTCCGCACAATGCGAAGGAGACCATGTCCCGATTGGAAGACGTGGTCAAGAGTCGCGGCCTGAATGTTTTTGCGCGCGTCGACCATGCGGCCGGCGCTGCCAAGATCGGCAAAACGCTGAGGCCAACCGAAGTGCTGATCTTCGGCAATCCCCAGGGTGGCACGCCGTTCATGGAGTGCGCGCAGACGGTGGGCATCGACCTGCCGCTGAAGGCACTGGTCTGGGAAGACGCTGCCGGCCAGACCTGGCTGGGTTACACCGACCCGGTGTTTCTGGCCGAGCGCCATGGCGTTGCGCAATGCCCGGTCGCCATGAACCTGCGTAAGGCACTGGCCGGAATCGCCGACGCGGCGGTGGCCCCGTAACCGGGTGCGGCCACGGCGATGGCGAACCACATAGTGCGCCGGTCACACCCCTGGGCATGGCGCTCGGCGGGTGTGGCTGTGATGGCGCTGATAGCCACGGTGGCGGTTGCCCAGCAACCCAAGGCGACAGACACGCGTTTCCCGGATGTGCTGTCTGCCACGGTGCGCACATCGGCCGCGGACCGTTTCGACTTCGACGTCACGATCTCCTCGCCGTACGACACACCGCGGCGCTACGCCGACGGCTTTCGTGTCTTGCGCCTGTCCGGTGAGGTGCTGGGCGAGCGCACCTTGTGGCACGACCATCAGGCCGAGCAGCCCTTTACCCGCGACCTGCGTGGCGTAAAAATTCCCGCTGATGTGCGCATGGTGCGTATCCAGGCGCGCGACCAGAAACACGGTTACGGTGGCCGGTCGATCGAGGTGCCTTTGCCGGGGCGTCCCTGAAGCGGCTGAAACGGCTGAAGCGCCGCGCGCCGACCAACTGCCTGGAAGAGTCATGGACAAGATCGATCTGCGCAAGACCCTGAAGGCCCTGTACCAGCCCTCCGCCAAAGAGGTGGTCGTGGCGGACGTGCCGCCATTTGACTACCTGATGATTGACAGCCAGGGAGATCCCAACACCACACCGGCGTATGCGCAGGCAGTCAAAGCGTTGTTTTCGGTGGCCTATGCCACCAAGTTCGCCGTCAAAAAGGGACCATTGCAAACCGGCTATGCCGTCATGCCGCTCGAAGGCCTCTGGTGGGCCGACGACATGGCGGCGTTCACGTCCAACGACCGAGCGCAGTGGCGATGGACGATGATGATCATGCAGCCGGCGTTGGTGCCCCATGCGCTCATCACGCAAGCGATGGCCGATGTGGGTATCAAAAAGCCGTCGTTGCCGGTGGAGCGTCTGCGCCTGGAGAGTCTGGCTGAAGGCCGTTGCGCGCAGATCCTGCATGTCGGGCCGTTCTCGCAGGAAGGCCCGACCATCGCGTGGCTGCATGCCCATGCCGACGCGCATGGCGGTCGCCGGGGCAGACATTATGAGATCTACCTGAGCGACATCCGGCGCGCCGACCCTGCAAAATGGAAAACCGTGTTGCGCCAGCCCATCGGCTGACCGCTGCCGGCACCATGATCGCCAGCATATGCGCGCCGCGTCAGCACGCATACGGTGCCGAGTTGCTCACAGCGTGGCCGCAAGTTCCAGCTGCTTGAGCTTACGGGTGATCCGGTCCAGGAACTGCCGCGTCACATGCGACAGGCTGCGGTGCGAGGGGATCAAAATGCCGACCGCGATCGTGTTGATGGCCTTGTTGGCCAACGGTCGCCACACGACCTCGCCGCGGTCGAGTTCGTCGATGAAGCCGATTTTCGAGAAGAACGAGATGCCACGCCCCGCGATGATCATGCGTTTGGCCATGGTGGTGGAGTTGCACGAAATCGACGGCACCAGCTCGTCCCAGAAGCTCGAGAACTCCGGCTGCACCACCGTATGAATCGGCGAGATGCGGCTGATCTGAATGAACGCATGACCCCGGCAGTCGTCGAAACTGACGCTGGTCTGGCGTGCCAGAGGATGTGAAGGCGCCATTACCACGCCGGGCGGAAACGGTGCCGTGGCGATCACCTCCAGCGCGCTGGGCAACTTGCCCAAGTAGCAGATGCCGATGTCGCTGTCGCCCGAGGCCACCCGGTCGGGAACGTCGCTGGGCATCGCCGACTGGATGCTGTAGCGCACTGCCGGATAGCTGCCGGAGAACTCTTCCACAGCGGCCGGCAGGAAGTCGATCAGCAACGAGTCCATCGCGGCGATCGACACATGGCCCTTGCGCTCCCCCTTGAGCGCGTCGAGCTCGGTGCGCATAAGGTGGAAGTCGTGCAGCGTGCCGCTGACATGGCGGCGCAGCCGCTCGCCCGCGATGTTCAATCGCATGCCGCTGGGCACCCGGTCGAACAACTCCGTGCCCAACTCCTCTTCCAACCGCAGTATCTGCCGGTTCACTGCGCTGGAGGCGACGAACAGCGTTTGCGCTGCCTTGCGGATAGATCCGTGGCGGGCAACTTCGAGGAAGTATTTCAGGACGACAGCATGCATGGCGCGAGGTTACCGCAGCCAGCGGGCATCAGGCGATCCGGTTGAACCACAGCAACGACAAGCCCGCAGCCACCAATGCCACCAATGCCACCAATGCCAGCACGGCCGAGAGTTCAGTCTGCTTTGATGGCCGCGTTGGCAAACTGCAAGTGCCAGCTTCTTCCTGCGCCGCAGCAGCCAGACATAGACCCGCACCAGCAGCGGAATGGCCAGTAGCAGCCAGAGGAACGGTGGCCATACGTTTGCCCATGATTGTTCGCCAGTATCCGAGGCCGGCGAGGGAAAATCCGGAGGGGTATCGGACAGGCCGCAAACGGTCCGTGTCGGGCCGAAGCGGCGGATCGGTGCGCTGTCGGTCGTGCTTCAGCATCGCGCTCAGCGCTAAAAATGGGGCGCGTCAATAATGGGCGCCAGACCGACCCATCCGCAAGGCGCCGCGATACCCATGACTCCTGATGACATCCACTACTACGAGCCGCGTGACGGTCACCGTTTGCCGCACGACCCCTTCAACGCCATCGTGGGTCCGCGGCCGATAGGCTGGGTCTCCTCGCTCGGTGCAGACGGGATGCCCAATCTCGCACCCTACAGTTTCTTCAACGCGTTCAATTACACGCCACCGATCGTCGGCTTCGCCAGCATCGGCTACAAGGATTCGGTGCGCAACATCGAACACAGCCGCGAGTTCGTGTGGAACCTGGCCACACGTCCACTGGCCGAGGCCATGAACCAGACATCGGCTTCGGTCGGGCCTGAGGTCAATGAATTTGCGCTTGCCGGGTTGACCTCCGTGCTGGGCACTGTCGTTGCCGCACCGCGGGTGGCGCAAAGCCCGGTGTCATTCGAATGCCGCGTGACGCAGGTGGTGCAACTGCAAGCCGCGGACGGCGAGCGGGTGCAGACCTGGCTGGTGCTCGGCGAAGTCGTGGCCGTGCACATCGCGCGCCGGTTGCTCAAGGACGGCGTCTACGACACCGCGTTGGCCGAACCTATTCTGCGCGGTGGCGGGCCGGCCGATTATTTTTCCATCGGGCCGGAGCAATTGTTCAGGATGCGCCGTCCCGGCTGATTCGGAATGGCTTGATGTGGCTGCGACGGCCCGGTACGTGGTACCGGAGGGTTGCTGTCACTGTCGTCAGTCCGCAGCCGGCGTGTCCGCCACCAGCGGATGGTCGCGCAGTGCCGCGCCGATGCTGCTGGCGCCGCCGGGACTTCCCAATGCGGTCACTTGGGGCTCGAAGAACTCGCGGTTGATGGCAACGAAGTGTGTCAGATGTTTGGGCACCTCGGCGTCCTCATAGATCGCCTCGGGCGGGCAGACCGACACGCAGATACCGCAGTTGATGCATTCATCAGGGTGGATATAGAAGGTGCGCGGGCCTTCGTAGATGCAGTCCACCGGGCAGCAGCTGACGCAGGACGCATCCTTGCAGTCGATGCAGCCGTCGATGATGACGTAGGCCATGGTGCGTGCTCCTTTTTGGTCAGCCGGCGTTCACCTCAGCGCCCGGTCCATAGCGGTTTGCGCTTTTGCTGGAACGCGAGAACACCTTCATTGGCGTCTTCTGATTGCAGCGCCGCAACCACCGCCGGCAACCGGGTCGCCTGGGCCTGCGCCGGCGACATGGTGCCGGTCAGCCGCACCACCTGCTTGATGGCCTGTTGCGACAGCGGGGCGCAGGCCAGCAGGTCATCGACCCAGCGCTGAACCGCGGCGTCGAGGTTGGCGCGCGGCACGACCTCGTTGACCAGCCCTATCTCCAGCGCCTCTTGCGCCTTGATACGCTTGCCGGTCAGCATCATCGCCATGGCCTTGCGGTACGGCACCTGGCGTTGCAGCAGCGTCATGCCGCCGTCGAGCGGCATGCGTCCGACCAAGGCCTCGGGCAGGCCGAAACTGGCTTCGTCGCAGGCCACGACGATGTCGCAACCCAGCACCATTTCCATGCCACCGCCGAGGGCAAAGCCGTTCACGCGGGCAATTACCGGCACGTTGAGTGTCTCGCGCAGCGCGATGCCGCCGAAACCACCGACGCGCGACGCGGCCCAGTATTCGAGGCCGGTCACCGACGGGTTCTTCAGGTCGGCGCCAACGCAAAAGGCGCGGTCACCGGCGCCGGTCAGCACGACGACACGCACATCGTTGTTGCCTTCAATGGCGGTCCAGATGCGCTGAAGTGCGGCCTCAGTTGCCAGGTCGACCGCATTCATGGCCTGCGGCCGGTCCAGCGTGACCGTCGCCACGTGATCCTTGATGACGAGTGAAACGGTCATGACGGCTGTGCCTGTGCCTGCACCATATCGAGGATTTCCTGCGTGTGTTGCCCCAGTCGCGGTGGCGCGCGCCGCAAAGTGGCTGGGGCTGCGGACATCTGGATCGGGCTGCCGATGAACTTGCAGACCTGGCCCTCGCCCGGGCCTTCCATCAGCATCCGGTTGTGCAGTGTCTGCGGATCCACCAGGGCCTCGCGCAGGTCACGCACCGGCGCGCATAACAGGTCTTGCGCTTCCAGCCGGGCCAGCCAGTGGTCACGGCTATTGCTGGCGAACTGGCTGCGGAACATGGCCTGCAGTTCGGCCTTGTTCTTGAACTGCTGGTTCAGGTTGCAGAATTTCGGATCGGCAGAGAGGTCGGGCAGGTCCAGCGCCTTGCAGATGTCCTGCAGCGGATTGGCCTTGAACGCGCCCACCATGACCAGCGCGCCACCTTGCGCATCGAACACGCCCGACAGCGGCATCGCGGCCCAGTTGACCTCGGAGTCGGCCATCATGATCATGGCCGCTTCCTGCATCTGCATGGCCAGCATCGAGTTGTACAGCGACACGCTGACCTTCTGGCCAACGCCCGTCTTGTCCCGTTGCAGCAGCGCCAGCAAGACACCCTGGACCATGTGCATGCCGGCGCTGTAGTCACACAATGCGGTCGGGTAGACGGTGACCGGCAGGGCGTCGTCGGCGCGGCGCGCCATCACGCCGCTCATTGCCTGCGCGAGCACGTCCTGACCGCCTTTGTGCGCATGCGGTCCGCTGTCGCCGTAACCGGTGCCCACCGCGTAGATGATGCGCGGGTTGATGGCACTGCAGTCCTCGTAGCCCAGGCCCATGCGCTCCATCACGCCGGCGCGGAAGTTGTTGACCACCACATCAGCGTCAGCGATCAGCGCCTTGACCGCGGCCAGTTGCGCCGGGTCGCGCAGGTCGATCGCGGCACTGCGCTTGTTGCGGTTCAGGCTGCAGAAGATCGGGTTGTCGGCGCCGTGCACCGGTTCGAAGGTCGAGCGGCTCAGGTCACCGGCGCCTTTGCGTTCGATTTTCAATACATCGGCGCCGTAGTCGCCCAGCATCTGGGTGCAGACCGGTCCCATCATGACCTGGGTGAAATCGACGACGCGGATGCCGGCCAGTGGCAATTCGTTTGCGACAGGAGCTTTTGCGGTCATACGGTCTCCAGCACAGCGTTGCTGGTGGCCAGCGCGCGGGCCAGTTCAGGCACGTCGGCATTGCGGCCGATCTGGTCGCCGGGGTCGCAACCTTGGGCGCGCAGCAGCTTCTGCACGGCCGTCACATTGACACTGCGCGCAACCACGCCGGCGTTCACGGCAAGCGCGGCGGCTACGCCGGCGGCTTCGCCCATGGCCATGCAGGGCGGGATCTCGCGGGAGATTTTCTGGGCCTGCGAGGTCACCGAGTAGTGGCGACCGGCCACCAGCAGGTTATCGATCTTCTGCGGCAACAACACACGGTAGGGCATGTAGTAGTCGCGGCCGCGGGCAATACTGTCGGCAAAACGCGTGCGCTGCTGCAGGTCTTCCTTGGTCATGATGTACTCGCCTTCGAGCAACCGGGTCTGGCGCACGCCGGTCTGCGGCGCGACGTCGACGACGAAGCAGTTCTTGAAACCCGGCAACTTGCCGCGTACGAAATCGACCAGCGCATGCAGATGGCTGCGGCCCTGTACCTCGGCGCGTGTCAGGTCCTCCACCTTCTGGCCGTCCATGCCCGCCATGTGCGGGCAGTTGCACCAGACGATGCCGGGCAGCGGCGTCTTGAGCCACCAGTAGCCCCAGGAGCCCCCCAGGATCTTCTTGATCTGCCGGTCGATGGCGGCGAATTCTTCTGGTTCTTCGCGTTCGAATCGTTCGGCCTCGTCGGTATCGACGCCACCGAGGCGAAACACCGTGGTCATAATGTAGTTGCCGCCCGTATGCGGTGCGCCGGCACTGGCGGCCACGTCGAGGTCGCCAGTGGCGTCGATCACGACCGTGCCCAGGATCGCCTGCGGACCTGCCTTGCTTTCACACACCACGCCCTTGACCACACCGTCTTCGACCAACGTGTGCGAGAACCACGAATGCAGGCGCAATTCGATACCGGCCTCGATCACCATCTCCAGTGACAGGCGTTTCCAGCCGTCGGGGTCGAAAGCGGCGGCGAAACACACCGGGTGTGGCTTCTCGTGGGTGTGGAAATCGAAGGCACCCCATCGGCCCCAGCGCTGATAGGCGGCCGGGTCATAGCCCCATTCGTTTTCGCGCGGGTAGAACGCGTGTTGGCGCGCGGCCAGGCGTTCGATCATGGTCATGCAGCTGCCGCGCACCGAGATTTCGTTCAGGTGGTTGTCCCACATGTCGTCGAGCACCAGCACCATGCCGCCCGAGGCCAGGCCGCCGAGGTGGTTGTAACGCTCGAGCAGCGTCACGCTGGCGCCGTTGCGGGCTGCAGCCAGCGCAGCCGCAACACCGGCCGGGCCGCCGCCGACCACGACCACGTCGGCCCTGGAGGCGACTTTCACGTCGCGCGGCTGTTGGCGGATGGTGTCGATGGAGTTGTTCATGTTGGACCTTTCTTGTCGGATGCCTTGGTGCAGACGGTTCAGTGGGATTGTTCGGGTTGCCAGCGCACGACGGCGCGCTCGGCCAGTGCCACGGCCAGGTAGAAGGCGCCAGTGAGCAGTGCGCTCATGACGATCGCCGAATACAAGAGTGCGGAGTCGAAGTTGTACGTGGCCTGGATGATCAGTGCGCCGATACCCTGGGTAGCGCCGATCCACTCGCCGACCACTGCACCGATGACGGCCAGCGAGGCCGAGATGCGCAACGCAGAAAACAGGTAGGGTAAGGAGCTGAACAGGCGCAGTTTGAAGAACACCTCGGTCTTGCTGGCCGAGAGCACCCGCATCAACTCCATCGCCTGTGGATTGGCCGCATCGAGTCCGCGCACCATATTGACCAGCGACGGGAAGAAACACACCAGTGCCGCGATGGCGATCTTGGGTTCGACACCATTACCCATCAGCAGCACCAGCACCGGCGCCTTGGCAACGATGGGAATGGCATTGAGCATCAGCGCCACCGGAAAGAAGATCTCGTGCAGCGTCTTGTTGTGCACGAACACGGTGGCGATAAAGATGGCCACCACATTGCCGATCAGGAAGCCGCCGGCGGCCTCCATGGCGGTGGGCAACATGTTGTCCAGCAGCACCGCGCGTTTGGCGTACAGGGTCTCGAGCACCAGAAACGGCGAGGGTGCGATGAAGGGTTTGACGTCCAGGCCGACAACGAGTGCCCACCAGCCAAACATCAAGGTGAAGACACCAATGATCGGCATCAGGCGTCGGCGCCAGACCAGGCGCTGTTGCTGGGCCTGGTGCGCCAGCAGCTCCCGGTCTTCTTGCGTCATTGCCATCGGGGCTTGCAGGGTGGTGGTTGACATGGCGTTTCCTTCAGCAGGTTTCCAGCAGCTGACGCAGATGCGCGGCGAGTTGCACGAATGCGGGTGTCTCGCGAATGCCCAGGCCGCGGTCGGCCGGCAGGTCGACGGGAACGATCTCTTTTACCCGCCCCGGGTTGGCCGCGAGCATCAACACGCGCTGGCCCAGGAACGCGGCTTCGTGAATGCTGTGCGTGACGAACAGCACCGTCATGCCCAGTTCGCGCCACACCCGCAGCAGTTCCTCGTTGAGCCGGTCGCGGGTGATCTCGTCCAGTGCGCCGAAGGGTTCGTCCATCAGCAGCACCTTGGGGTCGCTGACGAGTGCGCGGGCGATAGCCACGCGCTGGCGCATACCGCCCGAGAGTTCGTGCGGAAATGCGTTTTCGCTGCCTTTGAGACCGACCATGTCGAGCAGTTCACGCGGGGTGGCGCGGGCGGCCCGGGTGGTATTGGCGCGGCCCTTGGCAACCTCCATCGGCAGCTCGACGTTCTGCAGCGCGGTGCGCCAGGGCAGCAAGGCCGCGTCCTGGAACACGAAACCGATATCGCGGCGCAGGCGCGCCGCCTCGGGTGTGACGCCTAGCACCTGCAAGCTGCCGCTGTTCGGAGTGATCAGATCGGCCACCACACGCAGGAAGGTGGATTTTCCACAGCCAGACGGGCCGAGCAAGGTCAGGAATTCGCCATCGCGGATGTCCAGGCTGACATCCTGCAGTGCGGTGACGCTGCGCCGGTCGGTGAAGAAACGCACCGTGACGTCGCGGCAACTGACCGAAAAGCCAGTTGGCGCTGCGCCCGCCGAACGGCTCGGAGCGGCGCTCGTCGCCGGTGCGCTTTGCGCCCCCGGCGCAACCATCGTAGAAGTCGTCATGGTGGTTCGGTAGCCGTGCGGACTACGAGTTGCGCAAACGGTATTCGCGGGTGGCGTTGAGCACGTCCATGGTCATCACCTCGTCGACCTTGGGCACGCGCTTGGTGAACTGGCCCAACGCGGCATACTGGTCGATCTGGTCCTGCCAAATGCCCTTGTCCATCGTGCCCCAGCCGTTCTTGCTGGTCTGGTCGTTGTAGGCGAAGCCCATCAGCGAGTCGATCGCGATACGTTCGTCCGGGCCGTTGAGGTTGGGGTATTCCTTGACCAGCAGTTCGACCGCGGCGTCGCGGTTCTTGTTGGCATAGGCCCAGCCGCGCGCAGTGGCGCGCAGGAAACGGTGCAACACCTCGGGCCGGTTCTTCAGCGTGTCCGTGTTGGCGTAATACGGCAGCGCGTACAGCTTGACGCCGGTATCCCACAGCTTCATGTCGACCCGGTCTGCGCCGAGTGGCTTGAGCGCCGTGGTGTTGGTCTGCCAGCCGGTCACGGTGTCGACCTGGCCGGTCAGCAGCGGCGTCATGTCGCTGCCGATCGGGATGATAGTCATCGACTTTTCGTCTATCTTGTTCTGGGCCAGCAGCGCCCGCAACAGCACCATGCCGGTGGACTGGATGCCGATCTTCTTGCCGACCATGTCTTGTGGTGTGCGGATCGGGTTCTTCTTGAGCGAGAAGAAGGTGTAAGGGTGTTGTTGCAGCCCGGTGGCGAATACCTGGATCGGCAGATCCTGTGACACCGCCAGCATATTGGACGGGCTGGACGACACCTGTCCCACCTCATGGCGCCCCGATGCCACGATGGCCACGCCGTCAATGCTCGGGCCCCCTGGCTGGATCGAGAAATCAATGCCCTCGCTCGCGAAATAGCCCAGGCGCTTGGCCACCACCTCTCCAATCTGGTTGCCGCCGGCAATCCAGCCCAGCTGCATGCTGATCTTGACCTTGTTCTGGGCCAGCGCCTGCATCGACAGGAACATACCTGCGCCGGCGGCAGCGCCTGCGCCAATCAACTTGCGGCGTGTCAGAGTGGGGGTCGGGTTCATGTTGAGTCTCCTGTAATTGTTGGGTCACGATGGGTGTGGACAGCTGCATTCTGGACAGGCAGGGGTGCGCGCGCAAGAACTGTTTTTCTTCAGGCGTGATGCCGAAATTAGAGCGCAGTACCAACAACCACCGAATGCGGGCATCCATGCAAAAGGCCCCTGCTGTTGACGGCACGGGCCTGGGAGTAGCGATCGGTCGGGATCAGCGTGACATGGCGATCCGTCGGCTGTCAGTCCCGAGCCGCGGCCCCGGGTGGCGCCGTTGTCAGCTGAACACGCCGCCGTATTTCTTGCGCAGCTCTTCCTTTTGCACCTTGCCCGTGCCCCCGACCGGCAGGCTGTCGACAAAAATGATGTCATCCGGCAGCCACCACTTTGCGACCCGCTCGCTCAGCACGGCCATGAGTGCGTCCTTCTCCACCGCTTGGCCTGGCTTGCGCACGATGAACATCAGCGGGCGCTCGTCCCACTTGGGGTGTTTGACGCCGATGACAGCGGCCATGGCAACCGCCGGATGCGCAACGGCAGCACTTTCCAGGTCGATCGAGCTGATCCATTCGCCGCCGGTCTTGATCACGTCCTTGGTGCGGTCGCGAATCTGCATGATGCCCTTGGCGTCGATCGTGGCAATGTCGCCGGTGGGGAACCAGCCGCCCTGCAGTGGCGAGCGCTCGCCCTTGAAGTAGTCGCGCATGATCCAGGGACCACGCACCATCAGTTCGCCCTGGGTGCTTCCATCGCGCGGCAGCGTGTCGCCCTTGGCGTCGACCACCTTGAGATCGACGCCGAACAGGCTCTTGCCCTGGCGCGCCACAATGGCGTGTTGCTGCTCCGGCGGCAGGCCCAGGTCGTGCGGCATCAGCGTGCCCATGGTGGCCACCGCCGTGGTTTCGGTCATGCCCCAGCCATGACGTACTTCCACCTGGTAGTCATCGACGAACCGGGCAATCAACGACTGCGGCATGGCGGAGCCGCCGACGCCAGTGCGGCGCATGGTGGTAAAGCGCAGCTTGTTCTGGTCAACATAGGCGATCAGGCCTTGCCAGATGCTGGGCACGCCGGCGCTGATCGTGACCTTTTCGTCCTCCATCAGCGTGTGCAGCGACTCGCCGTCGAGTTTGGGCCCGGGCAGCACCAGTTTCGCCCCGGCGATGGGGGCGCCATAAGGGATACACCAGGCATTGATGTGGAACATCGGCACCACCGGCAGAATCGTGTCACGGCACGACACCGACAGGATGTTCGGCATACCGCCGGCCATGGCCTGCAACACGATCGCGCGGTGGGAATACAGCACCCCTTTCGGGTTGCCGGTCGTGCCCGAGGTGTAACACAGGGCCGCACCCGCGTTTTCGTCGAACTCCGGCCAGTCGAAGGTGTCGCTGCACGGGGCGAGCAGATCTTCGTAGGACACGACGTTGGGCACGCCCTCGATCGCAGGCGTGTTGGCCGCGTCGGCCAGGCAGATCCAGGTCTTGACCGTGGGGCAGTGTGCGGCGATGCCTTTGATCAGGGGCGCAAAGGTAGCATCGAAAACCATCGCTTTTTGTTCGGCATGGTTGATGATGTAGATCAGTTGCTGCGCGTGCAGCCGCGGGTTGCAGGTGTGGATGACCATGCCGCTGCCTGAGACGCCGTAATAGGCTTCCAGATGGCGGTGGTTGTTCCAGGCGATCGAACCGATCACGTCACCGGCCTTCAGGCCGAGGCCAGCCAGGGCATTGGCCAGCTTGCGGGCGCGGGTCGCGCAGGCGCCATAGGTGTAGCGAAACAAGGGTCCGTGGGTTTCACGCGAGACCACCTCGACGTCGCCGTATTGGTTGGCGGCATGTTCGATCACAGTCGAAATCAGCAGCGGGCGGTCCATCATCAGGCCGGGTTGCAGCATGGGGGTCTCCTCTATGTGTTTGTGGTGGCAGGCAATGCGCTCGCCATGCTATCAGCAAGGCAGGCGCCGTGTGGCAACGCCCTCAGCGGGGCGGCTCGAACAACTTGCGCGCCGCCACGGCGCGTGCGCGCGTGGCGCAGCCTTCGACATGGTCGTTGACCAGCCCCATGGCCTGCATGAAGGCGTAGACGGTGGTCGGGCCGACAAAACTCCAGCCGCGCTTCTTCAGGTCTCTCGACAGGGCCACCGACTCCGGCGATGTGGTCATGGCGCGCAGCGCATTGCGCGTTACGCGTTCGGGCCGCGTGGCAGCGTTCGGCTCCCTGCGCCAGAAATAAGCGGCCAGCGAGCCGAATTCGTCGCGCAGCGCAATGGCATGGCGGGCGTTGTTGATGGCCGAGACGATTTTGCCGCGGTGGCGCACGATGGCGGCGTCGGCCACCAGACGCGCCACGTCCTCATCACTGAATTGCGCCATCGTGTCGATCTCGAAATTGGCGAAACCGCTGCGAAAGGCCTGGCGTTTGTTCAGGATGGTCAGCCAGCTCAAACCGCTTTGAAAACCCTCCAGGCAGATTTTCTCGAACAGGCGGCGATCATCGGCAACAGGGTAGCCCCATTCGGTGTCGTGATAGTCGCGGTAGACCGGCGTCGACGCGCACCAGGTGCAGCGGGCAACGCCCTGTTCGTCGGCAAAAAGGCCTTCGGCCAAAGCGGAGGTCATGAGCCGGAGGTTTCCAAGGTGCAGGAAACACCTTCGTGCAGGCTCGCGAACGCCAATGCGTCGCTGTTAATCGGCGCGTTGCCGGCGTCGCCGCATGAAAGTTCAATTGATGATTTCATCGGCCCGCAGTAGCGCAGATTGCGGCTTCGCGATGTCAAGTGCCTTGGCCGGCATGCCGCGCCGTGCAGGGCATTCATGCTGCCAGTCCCAGTTTCGCATTGGCCTGCATGGCCAGTTCGCCCCGGTGGTTCAGTGCCCACAGCATCGCCTGCGCGCCGTCGATACGGCCGTGCACACTGAAGCGATCGATATCGAACAGCGGGCTCACGGCCTTGAACGTGAAGCTGGACACCGGGGTATCCAGGGCGTTGCGGCGCAACAGATCGAGCAGCAGCGTGGCGATCAGCGGCCCGTGCACGACAAGGCCCGGGTACCCTTCTCGCTGGCAGAAATCGCGGTCGTAATGAATGCGATGCCCGTTGAAGGTCAGGGCCGAATAGCGAAACAGCAGCGCCGGGTCGGGGTTGATCTCGCGTGCCCACTGCGCCTGCGCCGGCGCAGGTTGTGACTTTGGTGCCAGTGCGCCTTCGACCGGAGCAGCGCGATAGACAATGTCGTGTTCCTCAATGATGCGTGCGCCCTGATCGCCGACGATGGTGTGGCGTACCAGCACAAATGCGAGTGACCCGCTGCGGCCGGTCTTGAACGCGATGTCTTCGATGCGGGAGTCCCGGGTCGCGTTCTCGCCGATGCGCAGCAGACGCTCAAACACCAGGCGTCCGCCCGCCCACATGCGCCGTGGCAAGGGCACGGGCGGCAGAAAACCGCCGAGCTGCGCGTGACCGTCGTAGCCGAGTTCCGACGCCTTGTGCGTCGGCAGGAAATACAGCCAGTGCCATACCGGCGCAAGCGCGTCGCCCGCGCCGGGTAGGTCGTCCAGGTCGAGCGCAGCCGCCAGCGCGACGGCCGGCCAGGTCGACACGTTGTCGGTCACCGATTCAGTGCGACCGATCCAGCCTGCCAGCTCCTGCGGATCGGCGCCAGTCACTCTGGCAATTCTGCGTTGGCCGGCGCGAACTCGGCGCGTAGTGCGACGCTGTGTTCGCCCAGCGCCGGTACCGGCCTGAAGCGCCCGGTGTCGTGTTCGGTGCGCACTGGCGGCGCAACCAGCATCGCCTCGCCCGATGGTGTGGCAACCGGCCAGGTGCGCAATTGCGGATGTGTGAGCAGGGCGGCAGTGTCGTTCACGGCGCCGTAGGCAATGCCGGCGTTGCGCAGGCGCAGTTCCAGTGCAGCACGCGGCTGTGCGGCGAATACATCCCGGATCAACGCGTCGAGTTGTGGCCGGTTGGCCACGCGCAGGTTGTTGCTGGCGAAAAGCGGATCGTGGGCCAGCTCGGAATTACCCAGGAAGTCGCGCGAAAATCGTTGCCATTCGCGCTCGTTCTGTACCGAAACCACTAGGGTCTCTCCGTCCGCGGTCTGAAAACCACCATAGGGTGCGATCGACGGATGGCTCAGGCCTACGCGCTGTGGGCCCTTGCCGGCATAAGTCTGGTGCAGCACTGGCACACTCATCCAGTCGGCGGCCGTGTCGAACAGAGACACCTGGACGCCACTGCCGTGTCCGCTGCGTTCGCGGGCGAGCAGCGCCTGCTGGATACCGATCAACGCGTTCATGCCGGCGCCGATGTCGCATACCGAGACCCCGATGCGGCCATATTCGCCGGGTGCACCCGACACCGCGACCAGACCACTCTCGGCTTGCACCAGCAGATCGTAGGCCTTCATGTCACGGTAGGGACCTTCTTCGCCATAACCGCTGATGTCGCAGGTGATCAGGCGCGGATAACGCGCGCGCAACTCGGACGATCCGAAGCCGGCGCGCTGAGCCGCGCCCGGTCCGAGGTTCTGCACGAATACGTCCGCTCGTTCGAGCATCCGATGCAGCAGCGCCTGGTCGCCAGCGTCGCGCAGGTCCAGCTGGAGCGACTCCTTGCCACGGTTGGTCCAGACGAAATACGACGCCTGACCATGAACCACACTGTCGTAATCGCGCGCGAAGTCGCCAATGTCGCGCTCGATCTTGATCACCCTGGCACCAGCGTCAGCAAGCCGGCTGGTGCACAGCGGCGCCGCGACCGCCTGCTCGAGCGAAACCACCAGCAGCCCGGCCAATGGTCCTGGCTGTACTTGCAGCGCTTCAACGTGCATTGAATTCATTTTCTGTCTTTCCGATATTGACAGCGTCCTGCGTGCCTGTGGCCGACCTGGCAGGGTTTACTGTTCAATTCGAGGCCAGCAACAAGTTCTGCTTCGCCGCGCACCAAGAATGGTGCATGCCAGCCGTCAGATGCGCACCACGCGCCCCGGATTCATCAGGTTGGTCGGATCCAGCGCACGTTTGATCGACCGCATCATCTCCATCGCAACCGGCGACTTGTATCCCGGCAGCTTGTCGACCTTCAGGCTGCCGATACCGTGTTCGGCCGATATCGAGCCACCGAACTTCGCCACCGATTCGAACACCAGCGTATTGACCGTGGTTTCGTTGTCGCGCAGGAAGGCCTGTGCATCGGCGCCTTCGGGCGCCTGCACGTTGTAGTGCAGGTTGCCATCGCCCAGGTGGCCGAAGTCGACCATGCGGATGCCGGGCAGGGCCTTGGCCAGCAAGGCGTCCGTTGTTGCGACGAATTCGGGAATACGCGAGATCGGGATCGAGATGTCGTGCTTGATGTTCAGTCCTTCCATCGACTGCGCGATTGGCAGGTTTTCGCGGATCTGCCACAAGGCCTTGGCCTGGGCCAGGCTTTCGGCTACCACGCCGTCGGTGATGCAGCCCTGTTCCATGCCGGCCTCGAGCAGCCTTTCGAACTGGCTGCGCGCATGCTGCTCGGACTCATGGTCCGATACCTCGAGTAAGACGCACCAGGGTGTTTCGCGGTATAGGGGCACCTTCATAGTGGGCATGTGGCGGGCGACCAGCGACAACGCGAACTGGCCCATGACCTCGAAACCGGTCAGTCCGGCGCCCAGAATCCGGTGCGCCAGTGCCAGCAGCGCGACTGCATGCTCCATCGACGGCACGGCCGCCCAGGCCGTGAGTTGCGCCGCCGGCGCCGGTACGAGTTTCATCACCGCCGCGGTGATGACGCCCAATGTGCCCTCCGAGCCGACAAACAGGTTGCGCAGGTCATAACCGGTGTTGTCTTTGCGCAGGCCACCGAGGCTGCTCAGGATTTCGCCTTGCGCGGTGACGATCTCCAGCCCCAGGCACAGGTCGCGGGTATTGCCGTAACGCACGACCTGCGTGCCACCGGCATTGGTGCCCAGGTTGCCGCCGATGGTGCAACTGCCCTCGGCAGCCAGGCTCAGCGGGAACAGGAAACCGGCATTGGCGGAGGCTTCCTGCAGTGCCTGCAAGACACAACCGGCCTGGACGGTCATGGTGAGGTTGCCGGCATCGAGTGCCAACACCTTGTTCAGACGCTGCAGGTTGAGCACGATCTGGTTGCCCGAGCCGTCGGGTACGGCGCCCACCACCATGCTGGTATTGCCGCCCTGGGGCACGATGCTGACGCCGGTGTCTGCCTGTGCCGCGGCGCAGGCCTTGACGACGGCGGCCACCTCGTCGGTGGAGCCGGGGCGCACCACGGCCAGCGCGCGGCCATGGCTGCGTTTGCGCCAGTCCTGCTCCCAGGCAGTGAGGTCGGTGGCAGGGTCGTCATGGGTCAGCACATGCTGGGTGCCAACGATGGCGCGCAGGCCCTCGATCAGCGTGGCAGGGGAGTGGGTCATATTGGCGGGTTATCCGGTTGGACCGGTGCGCTTGGTGGCGCATCAGCTCGAGTGCGCAGACGTAGCCGTACATGCAGCGCACAGGCGACAAACAAGGTGGTGCACAACAGCACCTGCATCAAGGCCAGCCAGTTGCCCGGCGGCTTGTCTCCCCAGGCGCGTACGACGCCTTCGGTGAAGTAGAGCCAGACCATCAGGCTGACCCAGCGATAGGTATACATGCGGTTCTTGAGCAGGCCGGCCAGCGGAATGCACAGCGGCAATACCTTGAGCGCCAGCCAGGAGCCACCCGGGCGCAGTGGCGCGAGCCACAGTTCCCAGGCCAGCCCAAGTACGATCATTCCCAGCAGGCTGGACACGGCGAGGGTGCGGGTCAGCGAGACGGTATTGTTGGAGGATGTGTTCATTTCTGTGCCGCCCGGCCGTTCCGAGGGGACTGGCAAAGGCTTCCGGGGGGGCGCGAGCGTGGCGAACGTGGGAGCAATTTCATCGTAGTGGCATCATACCGGCCATGCAATTGTCCCCGCGCCTCCAGACCTTGCTCGACGATCTGGCCCGTTTTCCGTGGCAGAACACGGTCCTGACGCTGCGCGAACGGTTCCGCGAAGACCGGCTTGGCCTGACGGCCAGCAGCCTGACATTCACGACCACCATCGCGCTGGTGCCGTTGTTCACTGTGGCGCTGGCGATCTTCACGGCGTTTCCGATGTTCGGCAAGCTGCAGGTGGTATTGCAGCGCTGGCTTGTCGACAACCTGGTGCCGGACACGATCGCACGCCAGGTGCTGGGCTACTTGACGCAGTTCGCCAAGCAGGCGAGCCAACTTGGCGGTGTCGGCCTCGTGATCCTGCTTGTCACCGCGCTGGCGTTGATCCTGACCATCGACCGCACACTCAACGGCATCTGGCGGGTGCGGCGCAAACGGCGCCTGGCGCAACGCATTCTTGTTTACTGGGCGGCCGTCACGCTCGGGCCGCTAATCCTGGGCGCCAGCATCACGATGACCTCGTATGCGGTGGGACTGTCGCGCGGTCTGGGTGGCGGCGCACAGGGCGGCATCGGCCTGCTGCTCGACGCAACGCAGTTCCTTGTGCTGGCCGGCGCAGCGGCTGCCATGTACCGCTATGTGCCTTACACACAGGTCAAGTGGTCGCATGCCTGGGTTGGCGGCTTGTTCGCCTCGCTGGCCATGGAGATGGCCAAGAAACTGCTGGTGGTGTACCTGGCCATGGTGCCTACCTATTCGATGGTGTACGGAACCTTCGCGACCGTGCCCATCTTGCTGGTGTGGATCTACCTGGTGTGGGTCATCGTGCTGTTGGGCGCGGTGATCGCCGCCTATCTGCCCAGCCTGATGGCAGGCGTGGCCCGGCGCGGACTGGGCGCCGGTTGGCAGTTCCAGCTAGCACTGGAGACCTTGCGCTTGCTGCGCCAGGCGCGCGACGTGACGAGCCGCGGTCTGACGATGCCCGAACTGGCCAAGGCGCTGCGGGTCAGCGCGCTGGGCATCGATTCGGCGCTGCAGTCGCTCGTGGAGCTGAACTGGGTGGCCCGATTGAACGACGATGCCGGTGACGATGGCCCGCGCTATGCGTTGCTCGTCGATCCGAACGTGACGCTGCTCGAGCCCTTGGTGCAATCCCTGTTGCTGTGCTACAACCCGAACACCGATGCCATGTGGGCACGGGCGCAATTCGGTCAGGTCCGGCTGGGCGAGGTGTTGTAGGCGCGGCTGCGGTGCCGTGCGTGCTTTACAGGCATGCGCTCCGGATTCAGGTGGTCGCCTCGTTATTGCCAGAGCTCCCGTACCGGCGTGTCCGGAGCATAGTGGTGCGCTACTTGCGCCAGCAGCAACTCTGCGCTGGCCAGGGCATCGGTCATCGCGTGGTGCGGTTGGTAGCGCGGTAGAGCGTAACGCTTGCGGCTGTCGCCCAGTCGTATCGAGACCCACGGCGGCTTGCGGCCCAGCACCCGGTCGACCAGGCCGGGCTTGTGCCCGCGATGCATGCGCGCCTCGAGTTCCATGGTGTCGATGACCGGGAACTGCAGGCCTTCGCCGATGCGGGTGTGCAACGCCGCGTCGAGAAAACGGCGTTCGATGTCACGGCAATGCACGACCAGCACCTGGCCGGCAATGGCATCGAGCACATCGGCCAGGATGTCGTCCAGGTCGGGTGCATGTTGTATCTGCGTGTCAGTGATGCCGTGGATGGTCACCGATTCCGCGCCCAGGGCTGCGCGTGGCTTGAGGATCCAGTGCCGCGAGCCGCTGGTGCGGATGCGATCGAGCTGCATCGGCACTAGCCCGATGCTGACAATGCCGTCGACAGCCGGGTCCAGCCCGGTGGTCTCGACGTCCAGTGCCATCATCGGGGTCTGTGACAGTGGCGTATTGGGGGCGATAGTGCCGGCTGCATAGTATTTCTTCAGCCGGGCGTCGCGTGCCTGGTCTGCCAGTGTGGCGAATGTGCTCGGCCAATCAGGCGCTCCGGCATCGGTAGCCGAATTTCGGGAAGGACGAAGCAGGCCGGTATGCAGCACGCTCTCAACTCACCCGGCCGGGTTGATAGCGAAACTTCAGATAGGTCTGGGCATGGCTCAGAATCTGGAACGCGTCACGCAGGTTCTTGCGTTCGAACTCAGACAACTTGTCAGGCTCCATGCTGTTGTCGGGCTCCAAGCCGGCGGCCATGTCCCGGGCCTGATTGCGGATGCGCACCATCGAGATAAATTCCAGTGCGTCGTGCAAATCCTGGCCACGGCCCTGTGGCAGGATTCCGGCAGCGATTACATCGTCCAGGCGGTCGAACGAATTGCGCGCACGTGACCCGATCGCCAGTGCATGCACCCGGATCAGATCGACCATTGGCGCAGTACCACGCCGCTTGAGGTTGATGGCACTGGCGTGGCGGCCATCGGGCTCGAGCACGAAGTCCTTGAAGAAGCCCAGTGGGGGCGTGCGCAGCAAGGCGTTGCGCGCCATGCAGGCCAGGAAACGGGTGTTGGAGCGCGCCGTGTTGGCGATCAGGGTGCGCAACTGCTCGGAAAAATCAAGCCGGCCCCAGACACCGTCGAGATCGAAAAAGATGCTGGCGGCCAGCAGCGTCTCGGGGGTAGGTTGCTCGATCCACTGGCTGAATGTGTGCTGCCAGGTCTTCAGGCTCTGGCGCCAGCGGGTATTGGTAGCCATGACGTCGCCGGTGCAATAGGTGTAGCCGCTGGCGGCCAGGCCGTCACTGACGAAGGCCGCGAGCTGGCGGAAATAGTCGTCGTGTTGCGCCGGATCGAAGCTGTTGTCGAGTACCAGCGCATTGTCCTGGTCGGTCACCACCAGTTGCTCGTGGCGCGCCATCGATCCCAGGGCCAGGAAGCAATACGGTACCGGCGCCGGACCGAGCTGCTGTTCGGCCAGTTCCAGCAGGCGCTGCTTGAAGCTGCGGCCGATCAGCGCCATGGTGCTGCCGACGATACGCGAGCTTGCGTCCTGCGCCGCCAGTTGCTGGAAGCTCGCGCGCACGTCGCCCGACAGGACTGCCAGTCCCGCGGCGTCGGGTTGCTTGGCAATGCTGCCGACGACGAACAGGCTGTTGCGCGACTCGTGGCGCAGGACGTCGGACAGTGCGATGACGCCTAACGGTTTGCCGTTGCGCATCACTGGCAAGTGGTGCACGTTGTGGCGCATCATCACCAGGATCGCCTCGAAGACCAGTTGATCGTGCTGCACCACTACAGGGTCGGGCGTCATGATGTCGCGTACTGGCGTGGAGTAGGGCAGTCCTTCGGCGACCAGACGGGAACGGATGTCGCGGTCAGTCAGGATGCCGACCATGGGGGGGCGCGGGTGCTGCCCATCGGCACCACCGGTGATCAGCAACGATGACACGCTGGCCTCGGCCATGCACCGGGCTGCGTCCAGCGCGCTGGCGCTCTCGTCGAGGCAGACTGGTTCGCGCGCGACAAGCGTATCGACGGCAACCGAGGTCAGCTGGTTGCCCTCAGCGCCGCGCGAGACCACCTGGCGCAAACGCACCCGGTCTTCGGTGGCGACCAAATCGGCGAAACTCTCGTGGTTCTCGAACAGGCTGGTAAAAACGGCCTCGGGCACCAGGTACAGCAGGCTGTCATCAAGGGCCCGGGCCGGGAAACGAACGGTCTTGCGGTGCAGCAGGCCGAACTCACCGAAATAGCCGCCTTCGGTCATCCGGTTGTACAGCTTGCCGTCCCGGTAGAACACCTCGACGGCACCGCTGCGCACCAGATGCAAAAAATGTGCTGGTTGGCCGAATTCGACGATCTGCGTGCCCGCCTTGCAATAACGCACATCGGTAGCCGCGGCCACCGTGTGCAGGACGTCATCGGGCAGATCCGTGAACAGCGCATGCCCGCGCATAAACCCCAGGATTTCAAGCTGTTCGTCCTGCATGGCAGGCGGGCCCGCGTCTTATCGGTTGCCGCGTGCGGTTATCAAACCCCGCGTGGCTCCGACATCAGGCCCTTGACCACAGCGACGGTGGCTATCAGCAGCACGATCGTGAACGGAAACCCTGTCGATACCGCCATCGCCTGCAACGCGACCAGGCCACCACCGAGGATCAGCGCAATCGCCACCAGGCCTTCAAATACACACCAGAACACGCGCTGCGGCGTGGGTGCGTCGACCTTGCCACCAGCCGCAATCACGTCAATCACCAAAGAACCTGAGTCAGACGATGTCACGAAGAACACGACGACCAGCACGATCGCCAGGAACGAGGTGATCTGAGCCAACGGCAACACGTCCAGCATCTGGAAGATCTGCAGCGGCAATGCGGCTTCGGCAACCGCGCGGTAACCATCGTTGACGAGCTGGGAGATCGCGGTGCCGCCGAACACGGTCATCCACAATACACAGGCCAGCGACGGAATGAGAAGCACCGAGATGATGAACTCGCGCACCGTACGACCACGCGACACACGTGCGATGAACATGCCGACGAACGGCGACCAGGATATCCACCAGGCCCAGTAGAAGGCGGTCCAGCCTTGCGAGAAGTTGGCGTCCTCACGGCCGAACGGGTTCGATAGGGCGGGCAGGTATTCGATATAGGCGCCGAGATTGGTGAAAAATCCGCCGACGATCGCCAGTGTCGGACCGACGGCGATCAGGAATACCAGCAGCACGATGGCCAGGATCATGTTGATCTCGGACAGCCGCTTGACACCGGCATCCAGGCCGGCCAGCACTGAGCTCAGCGCAATCGCGGTGATGCCGATTACCAGTACGATCTGCGTGGTGTTGCCAAGCGAAACACCAAACAGATAGTTCAGTCCTGCGGCCGCCTGCGAGGCGCCCAGGCCGAGCGACGTGGCCAGCCCGAACATGGTTGCCAGCACCGCCAGGATGTCGATGATGTGACCGGGCCAGCCCCAGATGCGTTCACCGAGCAGCGGATAAAACACCGAACGGATGGTCAGTGGCAGGCCTTTGTTGAAGGAGAACAGCGCCAGGCCCAGTGCGAGGATGGCGTAGATTGCCCAAGGGTGCAGCGCCCAGTGGAAGATGGTCGCTGCCATGCCCAGTCGGGCCGCGGCCGTTGCGTCACCGGCTGCGGCGCCCAGCGGCGCCCAGTCGGTGCGCACGCCATTCTCGACCGTCGTGCCACCCATCGACGTGCCGAAATGCGACAGGGGCTCCGAGACGCCGTAAAACATCAGGCCGATGCCCATGCCAGCGGCGAACAACATCGAAAACCAGCCCAGGTAGCCGTAGTCAGGCTTGGCCAGTGTGCCGCCCAGGCGCACCTTGCCCAGTGGTGAGATCGCCAGGCCGATGCAGACGACGACAAAGATATTGCCCGCACTGATGAAGAACCAGTCCAGGTTGGAGGTCAACCAGCCGCGCAGGCTGCCGAACAGCGGCTCGACCTGGGTCTGGAACATCAGCGTCAACAACACGAATGCAATGATCGTGAGACTGGAGATCGCAAACACCCGGTTGTGGATGTCCAGGCCGAACGGGCCCAGTTTGAGAACGATGTTGTCCTGACCAATCTTGTAGTCAGTGTTGATGGGATTGACAGCGCCGTCCGGCACCATCGGGTCTTTGTTGGACATAGCGATCCTCCTGCTTTTCGTCGGGGTGGCCATGCAACACCATCTCCATCCGCAGAGGTGTGCGGTCGATAGATTGGTGGTTTGGGACGAGAAGAGGATAACTTTGCAACGGGTGCTTCACGGTGTCAACACCCAGTGGTTGTCTCGATGGCGACACAAAATGTCGCCTGTTGAACGGTGTTGCGTGTCAGCCGAACGTCTGGCGTTGCGCCAACTGGCCCAGGCGAGTTGTGATCGCGAAGAACTCGGCGACCGTGTCGTCGATGATTTGCGCGGCGGTTTTCACCTCAGTGATCAAACCAGCGCTCTGGCCAGCCAACGCGGGCGCCGCCTCCATATCGCCTTCAAAATAGACTTTGCGGATTCCCGAGAAAGTGTCCGGCCCCATCAGACCGGCATCGTGAATCGTCTGTGTGAACTGTGACTTGAGCGCGCGGATGCACGGTGTCGACTTCGTGTTCAGCACACGGGTACCGGTCGCCGGCGCAGCGATGATCGCGTTCTTGTAGTTTGCATGCACCGGGCTCTCTGCACAACTGACAAACCGGGTGCCCATCTGGACCGCCTCAGCGCCGAGCGCAAACGCTGCCGCCATGCCACGCCCGTCGCAGATGCCGCCGGCGGCGACCAATGGCACGTCTACCTGGGCGCGGATCGCCTGCAGCAGCACCAAAGTGGAGACTTCTTCCGGATTCTTGAAACCGCCGCCTTCGGAGCCTTCGAGCACCAGACCGTCGATGCCGGCATCGACACACTTGAGGGCGAGATCGAGTGTCGGTACCGCGTGATAGACCGTAATGCCGGCCTGCTTGAGCGGAGCGATGAATTTCGCCGGGCTGCCCGCCGACGTCGTGACGAAGCGCACGCCCGATTCGCAGACGAACTTCAACATCGCGTCGTCCTTCAGGAAGCGGATTGGCAGGTTGACGCCAAACGGCAGGCCAAGCGTCGCCATGTGGCTGATTTCGGCCTTGCAGGCTTCGGTCTCCCCCGACGACGTCTCGATGATGCCCAGGCCGCCTGCGCGCGAGACGGCGCTGGCGAGCTGGCGGCGGGCGATCCAGCCCATCGGGGCCTGGATGATGGGATATTTGGCGCCGGTGTGGGCGAGGACTCGGTTCATGGGGTTCCTGATGCGATAGGGAATAGGCGAGCGAGGCAGTATGGCGTGAAGCCGCCAGCTTCCCTGTCACAGCCGTTACCCCTTGCCGCCGGCAGCGGTTGCCCGGAGCCGCCGCCGGTCTTTTTTTAGTTCAGCCCGTGCTGAACGGTGCCTTCAGAAATCCCCGGAACCGGGCCCGTCCACCCCGCACCGGCGTCTGCGTCAGGCGGTAATCCGGGAAACGCTGCAGGAAACGCCCGATGGCAATACGCCCCTCGAGCCGCGCCAGGCTCATGCCAGCGCACTGGTGGATGCCGTAGCCGAACGCCAGATGCCGGTTGTCGTGCCGGACCAGGTCGAGCTGCTCAGGGCGTTCGAATTGCGCCGGGTCGCGGTTGGCGGCGCCGATGCACAGTGTCACCAGCGCGCCAGCGGGCAGATCGATACCGCCGACGTTACAGGCCAGCGTGGCACGGCGGTTTCCCAGCTGGTTCGATGACTCGAAGCGCAGGAACTCGTCCACCGCGCTGTCCAGGCAGGCCTCCAGCGATGGCGGGTCGTCGCGATAACGCGTCAGGCGCTGCAGCAAGCCGCTTTTAGCGTCCGGCCACTGCTGCAGGGCCACCAGCGCGTTGCCGATCAGATTGGTCGTGGTCTCGTGGCCGGCATTCAGTATGAAGATGCAGTTGTGCAGCAATTCGGCTTCGGACAGGCGGGCCCCGTCCGCGGCGTCGGCTTCACCCTGGATCAGCCGCGTCAGCACATCGTGCCGGGGATCGCCGGGCCGGCGCCTGCGCTGCGCAACCAGTTCCTTCAGGTAGTCCAGGAACTCTGACACGCCCTGGTTGCCCAGTGCCTCCTGCTCTGGCGTCAAAGTCGGCTCGAGCGCGCCCAGGATAGCCAGCGACCAGCCGCGCAGCGGTCCGCGGTCGGCATGGGGCATGCCGAGCAGGTTGCCGATGACCTCGACGGGAATGGCGCTGGCAAAGTCTTCGATCAGGTCGCCGCCGCCCCTGGTCGCAATGCCGTCCAGCAATTGGTCGACCAGCGTCACCAGGGCGGGCTCCATGTCGCGGATCGCGCGTCGCGTCAACGCGCCCATGATCAACTTGCGCACCCGCGTGTGCAGTGGCGGATCGTTGAACACCAGGCTGGTCGTGTGATGCGCAAACAGCGGCGTCACGGTGTCCGGGTCCGTGTCGTCGGTCCATGGTGCGTGCAGGTACTTCGGCGCAAACTCGATCTTTTTGTCCGAGCTGAACGCCTTGGCATCACGGTAGACCGCGGTCAGGTCGGCATACCGTGTCAGGAACCAGCTACCGTCGGGCATCTGGCGCACCGGTTGGTTGGCACGCAGCAGGTCGTAGACCGGATACGGATTGGCGTAGAAGTCGGCCGGCAGTGCGCGCAGGTCGAAGGTGTCGGCGATCTGCTGCGCACGCACGGCGCCCATCGCAGGCGCGGCGGCCAATAGCTGCGTCATGGTTGCAGGAAACCGCGGAGCGCGGCGAGCACGGCATCGGGCGCCTCGAGCATCATCTGGTGCCCGCCCGGGACCATGGCCACCGTGCCGCGCTGTGCCGCCTTGACCAGCGACTGCGCGGCCCGGGGGGGTGTCATCTGGTCTTGCAGGCCCAGGATGAACAGCGTCGGCGCCGTGACCTTGGGCATGGCCGCAGCTCCACCGGCGTAACTGTCGCAAGCCTTGAAACCGGTGTAAAACACATTCACGCGCGGGTTGCTCGCCAGCACACGGCGCATCAGCGCGCGTGTGCCACCATAGAGCCAGGTGCCAGGGCCAAGCGCCGACGGTGGTGGCGCCAGCGTGGAATGCGAAAAAGTATTGACCATCGCAATGGCTTTTTCCGGGTCGTTCTGCGAGGCCTCGAGCAAGATAGGGGACACCTTCATCGGGAACGCCACACCCACCAGCACCAGCTGGCTGACACGTTGCGCCGCTTGGCCGGCCGTCTCGAGCGCGATCAGCGCGCCAAAGCTGTGGCCGACAAGGGCCGCCTTGTCCACGCCAGCCGCGTCCATGAGCGCCAGCACGAACGCCGATGCCGCCTCGACGCTGGTTGGCGGGTCGCCGGCACTCCGGCCATGCCCTGGCAGGTCCGGCGCCAGCACGTTCCAGCCGTGGTGGGCCAGCGAGCGTGTCTGCAGGATCCACACACTGTGGTCGTTGAGCACACCATGGATGAAAATCGCGGTCGGCTTGGCCGGGTCGAAGGGCTTGCCGCCGGTGTAGCAGAAGGTCTTGCTGCCGTGGACGTTGAGTTCCATCACGCACCTGCCTTTTCTGCGGCGCGCAAGGCGCGCTTGAGGTCTTCGAGCAGGTCAGCGGGGTCTTCCAGGCCGATCGACAGCCGGATCGTGCCCTGGCTGATGCCGCCCGCGGCAAGCGCCTCGTCGCTCATGCGGAAGTGGGTGGTACTGGCAGGGTGGATCACCAGCGAGCGGCAGTCACCGACGTTGGCCAGGTGGCTGAACACCTGCAGCGCGTCGACGAAGGCCTTGCCCTGTTCACGGCTGCCCAAGAGATCGAAACTGAACACTGAACCTGCGCCGCGCGGAAGCAACTTCTGCGCCAGCGCATGGCTGGGGTGGGATTCCAGCAGCGGATGACCGACCCGGCCCACGAAACTGTGGCCGGCCAGGAATTCGACCACCTTGGCGGTGTTGTCCATGTGCCGCGCCATGCGCAGGCTTAGCGTCTCGATACCCTGTAATACCAGCCAGGCCGAATGCGGGCTCAGGCAGGCGCCGAAATCGCGCAGGCCTTCCCGGCGTGCGCGCAGCAAAAAGGCACCGATGGTGGACTCGTCGGTGAACACCATGTTGTGGAAACCTTCGTAGGGCTCGGCCAACTCGCCGAATTTCCCCGTCCTGGCGTTGCTGGCGGCCCAGTCGAAACTGCCGCCGTCGACCACGATGCCGGCGATCACCGTGCCATGGCCGCTGAGGAACTTGGTGGCCGAGTGGTAGACCAGGTCGGCGCCGTGTTCGAGTGGCTTGAGCAGCCAGGGCGTGGTCAGTGTTGAGTCGACCAACAGCGGCACGCCGGCTTCGTGTGCGATATCCGAGACCGTGGCGATGTCCAGCACGTCCAGGCCCGGGTTACCCACCGTTTCGCCGAAGAAGAGTTTGGTGTTGGAACGCACCGCGTCGCGCCAGCCGTCGATGTCGCCAGGCCTGACGAACGTGGTGTCGATGCCGAATCGGCGCATTGTGTAGTGCAGCAGGTTCTGCGATCCGCCATACAGCGCGGTCGATGCCACTATGTGCGACCCGGCGCCCATCAGCGTGGCGATTGTGAGGTGCAGCGCCGCCTGGCCGCTGGCGGTGCTGATCGCGCCGATACCGCCTTCGAGCGCAGAGACCCGTTGCTCGAGCACTGCATTGGTCGGGTTGCTAATGCGCGAATAGACATGGCCAGCGCGCTCCAGGTTGAATAGCGCCGCGGCGTGCTCGCTCGACTCGAACACGAAGGAGGTGCTCAGGTGGATCGGCACGGCGCGGGCGCCGGTGGTGGGGTCGGGCGCCGCACCGGCATGTAGTGCCAGCGTGTCGAATCCGGGGTCGGAATATCCGGGCATGCAGGGTCTCCAGATGGTGATCTAGGGTTGGGGGTCGTTTGGGCCGCCGTGCTCGCCGTAACGGCCGATCGCGCCACAAGCCGGGTCTGCCGGGGAGGCGGCGGATCGACCCGGCAAGCGCATTGACCGTGACCGGCTGCCCAGGGCATTATTGTGGGCTATATTCAGCGCGAGGAGACCAGCATGAAAGTCAGTGATATTTTGCGTCTGAAGGGCGGCACGCTCTATACCGTCAAGCCCGACGAACGCCTGGCCCAGGCCGCAGCCATCATGGCCGAGAAGGACATCGGCTCGCTGGTCGTGATGGACCGCAGCGATCTGGTTGGCATGTTGACGTTTCGCGAGGTGATTCAGACCGTGGTGCGCAACGGTGGCCAGTTTGGTCCCGGCTCGGTGCGCACGGCGATGGACGACGCGCCGCTGATCTGCACCATGGCAACCGAACTCGACGAGGTGCGCCGGATGATGCTGGAGCACCACGCGCGGTACCTGCCGGTGATCGACAATATGATGCTGATGGGCGTGGTGAGTTTCTACGACGTGGCCAAGGCCGTGGTGGACGCGCAGAACTTCGAGAACAAGATGCTCAAAGCCTATATTCGCGATTGGCCCGACACCGACGGCATACCGGGCACGCCATGAGTGGCAATACCTTCGGCACGCTGTTTGCTGTCACCAATTTCGGCGAATCGCATGGCCCGGCTATCGGCTGCGTGATCGATGGCTGCCCGCCCGGCATGGCGCTGAGTGAGGCCGACATTCAGGGGGATCTGGACCGGCGCCGGCCTGGCACCTCGAAGTTCGTCACCCAGCGCAATGAGCCCGACACGGTGGAGATTCTCAGCGGCGTCTACGAGGGAAGGACCACCGGCACCCCGATTGCGCTCTTGATCCGGAACACCGACCAGCGCAGCAAGGACTACGGCAACATCCTGCAGACCTTTCGGCCCGGTCATGCCGACTACGCCTATTTCCAGAAGTACGGCATCCGCGATCCACGCGGCGGTGGCCGTTCATCGGCCCGGTTGACGGCGCCAATGGTGGCCGCTGGTGCGGTGGCCAAGAAGTGGTTGCGCGAGAAATACGGAACGACATTCAGAGGCTGCATGACGCAGATTGGCGAACAGGCGATCGGGTTTGACAGTTGGGACCATGTACCGCATAACCCGTTTTTCGCGCCCGTGGCTGATGTGTCGGCGCTGGAGGCCTATATGGAGGCGTTGCGCAAGTCGGGCGACTCTTGTGGCGCACGAATCCGTGTCACGGCCAGTGGCGTGCCGGTCGGGCTCGGTGAGCCGCTGTTCGACAAGATGGACGCCGATATTGCCTACGCGATGATGGGCATCAATGCAGTCAAGGGTGTCGAGATTGGTGCTGGTTTTGCGAGCGTGACCCAGCGCGGCACAACCCACGGCGACGCATTGTCGCCGGCAGGTTTTCGGACGAACAACGCAGGTGGCACGCTGGGGGGCATCACCAGCGGGCAGGATCTGGAGGTGTCGATCGCGATCAAACCCACCAGTTCCATTGTGTCGCCCCGCGAGTCGATTGACGTCGCCGGCAACAGCACCGAGGTGATCACCAAGGGCCGCCACGACCCGTGCGTCGGTATTCGGGCCACTCCTATCGCCGAGGCCATGCTGGCGCTGGTGGTGATGGAGCATGCCCTGCGCCATCGCGCCCAATGCGCCGACGTGGCGGTCAATTTGACGCCAATCAGCGCGCAGGCGTAGCGCGCCCGCCTGCCGGCTGAACCCGTCAGAGCTTGTCAGCGTCGGCCGGTGCGGCTGAGGTGCCCGGCTTGGGCTGGCGCCATGGATTGAAGCCCGTCACCAGTACGGTGGCCGCCAGCACCAGCAGGCCACCGGCGTAGGTCGCCCCCGAGAATTGTTCGCCCAGGAACAAGTGGCCCCAGATGATGCCGGAGATAGTGGCCATGAAGGTCGAACTCAGCGCGGCGATCGGGCTGACCTTCTGCACGATGCGCATGTATTGCCAGTAGGCGAGGCCGGAAGTGCAGATGCCCATGACGGCCACCGAGGCGATGGCGCCGGGGGTGAAGTGTGCGGCTGGCAGGGTCCACGCGGCGCTGGGCAACAACAACACGAAAGCGATTACGTGCATGGCGGCGGTGATGGCCAGCGGGTCCATGTATTTGGTGGCGCGCTTGAGCATCGGTGCCGACGAACCCGACAAGGCCGAACCCGTGATGGCCACCAACGCCGCCACCAGCAGTTCGGGTGTCGGTCGCGCAGGGCCTAGTTGCACCACCAGCGCGACGCCGCAAAAACCGGCGATACAGCCAAACACCTTGGAGCGCGTGAGCTTGTCCTCGCGCAACCAAGCGGAGGCAAATGTGCCGAACATGACCGAGGTGACGCTGAGCACCGCGCTGTATCCGGACGGCAGGTACAGGGATGACCAGGCGAACAAAAAATGCGGACCGGCGATGCTCAGTGCGGCCAGCACGGCGAGCGCGCGCCAGTGCTCCCAGGGCCAGCGATGCCGTGTAAAAGCCATGATCAGCGCCAGCGTCACCGCGCCAAGGCCGACCCGACCGGCAGCTGTCAGGCTCGGGCCGATGTCCGGTGTCGCAACCCGGGTGAAGAGGAAAGTTGCCCCCCACAGGATCGACAAGCCCGCCAACTGGGCGAAATACTTGTTCTGCATGAGTGGGCGATTGTCTGGCATCGCGCATCTTTCTGGGGCAGTTTCGAGCCGCCACGCAGCAGAAAAATCGACGTATTCGGCGCTCGATTCCACCGAGGCGCAGGTGGTCGTGCATGGGGTAGCGGCCGCGTCAGCGCCAGTGGTTGGCCCGAACGTGCGGTGACAATGCCGGCATCACGTCCAATTGCAGGGTATTGAGAACATGGAACACAGCACATTTACATTGGCCGGCGTGATGGGTTGGCCGGTCGCCCATTCGCGTTCACCGCTGATCCACAATCACTGGATCGCAGAACATCACCTGCGCGGGGCCTATGTGCTGCTGCCGGTGGAGCCCGGCAATCTGCAGCAGGCGCTGCGCGCATTGCCGGTGCTCGGATTCGCCGGCTGCAACCTGACCATTCCCCACAAGGTTGCGGCGATGGCAACGGTCGACCGCGTGGATCCGGCTGCGCGCCGGATCGGCGCCATCAACACCGTGGTGGTGCAACCGGACGGCTCGCTGGCTGGATTCAACAACGATGGTTTCGGCTATGTGCAGAGCCTGCTGGCCGAAGTGCCGCAATGGCGAGCGGATGCAGGACCGGTCGTGGTGATCGGCGCCGGAGGCGCGGCTCGTGCGGTCGTCGTCGGACTGGTCGAGCAGGGCGCGCGGGAAATTCGGGTTTGCAACCGATCACCTGAAAAAGCGCAGCTGCTGGCCGCCGAGCTTGGCGGGCCGGTGCGTGCAATGGCATGGGAGCAGCGCCATGGCCTGCTGGCGGACGCCGCGCTGCTGGTCAACACCACCAGCCAGGGCATGTCCGGCCAGGCGCCACTCGACCTGTCGCTGGACGACCTGCCGCTCAGCGCACTGGTGTCGGATCTGGTCTACGTGCCGCTGGAGACTCCGTTGCTGGCAGCCGCGCGTGCGCGCGGTAATCCGACCGTGGGTGGACTGGGCATGTTATTGCACCAGGCGCGCCCGGCATTCGCGGCCTGGTTCGGCGTGACGCCGTCGGTCGACGCCGGTTTGCGTGCGTGGATCGAGCGTGACCTTTAGCGGCCGCGCCACCGTGGCCAGCGTGCGCGCGATGTTGGAATACCGCGCTCAGCCGGCGGTTCTTCAGCCGGCTTGGCGTGATCTGCGCATCGCGTGCACACTTGGTAATATGATCAGACCATGCCCGGGTGCCGCGCTGCGTCCAGGCTGGATTCCAAAACAACTATGATCACGGAGAGAAGACCCACCTGAATTTTCTATTTCATTTCTCGCGCGTGCGCGATGCCTGCGGCCAGCTGTCGCCAGGGCGCCTGCACCCAACGTCATCCGACGTGACACAGTCCAATCAAATCATTAAAAGCTAGGAGCACAAATATGTCTTATTCTTTCAATCGAATCGCCGGTGTAGCCGTCGCCCTGTTGTGTGGCGCAGCTGCCGTGCAGGCGCAACAAGTGAAGTTGATGACCGGGCCGCAGGGCGGGTCGTGGTACCCACTGGGCGGTGCGATTGCCAATATCGCGGACAAGGCGGGCGTCAAGGTGCAGGTGTTGCCGGGTGCGGGTATTGCAAACGTCAAGGGTGTAGACGGGGGCAAGGCCGACATGGGTTTTGCCAATTCGATCTCCACCGTCGACGGGGTGGCCGGGCGCGCACCATTCACTGCGCCGGCCAAGAATGTCTGCAACGTCGGCACCTTGTATCCGCAGTATTTCCAGGTGGTTGCCAATGCAGACGCCAACATCAACTCGCTCAGCGACCTCAAGGGCAAGTCGCTGGCGGTGCAGCCCAAGGGCAACACGGCCGAGTTCATCAGCATGCAGTCGCTCGGGGTATACGGTCTCAAGTATTCCGACATGAGCCGGGTGAGCTATGTTTCCTACACCGACGCGGTGTCGCTGATGAAGGACAACAACGCCCAGGCGTTCACACTCGGTACCACTGTGCCGGCGTCAGCCATCATGGATCTGGCCTCGGCGCGCGACATCAAGCTTGTCGGCATTTCGGACGACAAGTTCCAGGCTATGCGCAAGCTCAACCCGGGCTATACCAAGCTGATTATTCCGGCTGGCAGTTATCCGAAACAGACCACTGACGTGCCCACCATTGGTTACGCCACCCATGTGATCGCCCGCTGCGACCTGGATGAGGACGTGGTCTACAAGGTGCTCAAGGGCATGGTCGACAACAAGGCCGACCTGGCGGCGATCGCCAAAGCGATGGCTGGCGTGACGCCCAAGATGATGGCTGAGGACATCGGCGTGCCTATGCACAAGGGCGCGGTGAAGTACTACAAGGAAGTCGGCGCACTCTGATGCCGACACGAGACTGTCGGCGCCCCAGGCCCGACAGCCTCCTAGCCGGCGTGTGTTGAAACACACGCCGGGGCTTGGTGGCGCGCACAGGCGCCACAGTTTCCCCACCGCGCTCGCGCGCGCCGGAGTACGTCCATGTTGTCCCTGCCTGCGGTATTTTCACGCCGACTGATCACCGTCGTCGCCGTTGCGATGTCGGTGTTCCACCTGTATGTGGCTTTTGTCGGGCCGCCGGATGCCTACGTCTTTCGGGGCACACACCTGGCATTTGCACTGGTGCTGGCGTTTCTGCTCATGCCCGGGCGCAACGGAACCGCCGACCGCGTCGCATGGTTCGACGTGCTGCTCGTGCTGGCCGCGGCTGCAGCCGCTTTGTATCCGAGCATGAACCTGACATACATCCAGAGCCGGATGTATTACGTCGACGATCCGATCGTGGCCGACTATGTGTTCGGCGGCCTGGCAATCGTGCTTATTCTGGAGGCGACCCGGCGTGCCACCGGCTGGGCTCTTCCTATCACGGCCATGATTTTCCTGGCTTATGGACTGACCATCGGCAACCAGTCGGTCGGTGTCATGTTCGACCAGTTGTACCTGACCACCGAAGGCATCTTCGGTATCCCGCTGTATGTGTCGGCCACCTACGTGATGCTGTTCATCTTGTTCGGCGCGTTTGTCGAGCGCAGCGGCGCCGGCCAGTTGTTCATGGATTTCGCACTGGCGCTGGCAGGGCACACTTCGGGTGGACCGGCCAAGGTCGCGGTGATTACCAGCAGTTTGTTCGGCACGGTGTCAGGCAGCGCAGTAGCCAACGTCATGACTACCGGCACCTTCACCATCCCGCTGATGACCAGGACCGGCTACCGGCCGGCCTTCTCCGGCGCGGTGGAAGCGGTGGCGTCGACCGGCGGCCAGCTGATGCCGCCCATCATGGGTGCAGCGGCGTTCGTGATGGCCGAGTTCCTGGGCGTGTCTTACCTGACGGTGGCAGGCTTTGCCATTTTGCCGGCCGTGCTGTATTACGTGGCGGTGTTCATGGCGGTGCATTTCGAGGCCAAGCGAATCGGTCTGGTCGGGGTGCCGAAAGCGGACCTGCCACGCTTGCGCACGGTGCTGGTCGAACGTGGCCACCTGTTCCTGCCGCTGGTCGTGATCGTCGCCGTGCTGCTGTCCGGTTACAGCGCGGCGTTTTCGGCTTTGTGTGGCATCGGATCGGTGATTCCGACGACTTGGCTGCGCGCCTCCACGCGCAAGACCTTCACGCCGCTTGCCATCATGGAGGCGCTGGAGTCGGGTGCCCGCAATACGTTGGTAGTTGCACTGGCCTGTGCCAGCGCGGGCATCGTCATCGGCACCATCACGCTGACTGGCCTGGGGCTGGACTTTACCGGCGTAGTGCTTGCGCTGTCCCAGAATTCGCTGATTCTGGCGTTGTTTTTGACGATGCTCGCCGGCATCCTGTTGGGCATGGGGTTGCCGACCACCCCAGCCTATATCGTGCAAGTAGCCTTGCTGGTGCCGGCGCTGGTCAAACTCGGTGTGCAGGTGGAAGCGGCCCACCTTTTCGTGCTGTATTTTGCGGTCCTGTCGGCCATCACGCCGCCGGTCGCGATGGCGGTGTATGCCGCCAACGGCATTTCGCGCGGAAGTCTGATCGACACCAGCTGGGCGGCGGTCAAGCTCGGTTTGACGGGGTACGTCATCCCGTTCATGTTTGTGTTTTCGCCATCGCTGTTGCTGATGGGTGATGTGACCACTGTGATGCTGGCCACTGTGACCGCGACGGCCGGTGTTATCTGTCTGGCGGCGGGACTGCATAGCTACTTCTTTTTCGGCCCTGCCCGCTGGTGGGAGCGGTTGGCGCTGATTGCCGCGGCGCTGGTGCTGATCAAACCGGGCTGGCAAAGCGACCTGATCGGCATCATGCTCGTCGGTGCAACCATCGGCAGTCAAATACTGTTCCGACCTGCCGCAACCCGGTCTTCCAAGGAGTCTGCATGACCATCGCCTTGTATGCCTTCGACACACCCAACGGCCGAAAGATCAGCGTCGCACTTGAGGAGATGGCGCTGCCGTACGAGGTGCATGTGGTCGATATCACCAAGGGTGAGCAGAATGACTCTGCGTTTCTGGCGATCAGTCCGAACAACAAGATCCCGGCCATCGTCGACCCGCAAGGGCCCGCGGGTGGCCCGATCAGCGTGTTCGAGTCGGGCGCCATTCTGATTTATCTGGCCGAGAAGAGCGGCCAGTTGATGCCGAGAGATCCGTTGCGCCGTATTGCCGCGCTTGAGTGGTTGATGTTCCAGATGGGTGGATTCGGCCCGATGCCGGGGCAGGTGCACCATTTCATCGCACTCAAAAACGAGGACGACAAGCGTTACGGTCTGGAGCGGTTCATGACCGAGACACGGCGCCTGTACGGTGTGATGGACCGGCGCCTGGCCGAACATGCATTCTTTGCCGACGAACTGTCGATCGCCGATTTCGCGATGCTGGGCTGGGCCTGGCGCCATGAGCGGCACAAGGTCGAGCTGGCCGATTTCCCGAACGTGCAGCGCTGGTACGAGGCCATGATGGCGCGGCCCGCAGTGGCGCGCGGATTTGCCGTGCCGCTCAAACGCGCAGACTGATAATTCTGCTGGTCAGACCTCGCCCGATCAGGTCAGGCCCACCAGCAGCATGGCGTAGGTTTCCGGTTCAGGTACTGCCGCCACGGTGAGTTGCGCATTGCCTGCGTTGTAGGCAACGGTGAATGTCACGCCGCCGCCCCAGCCCAGGGGGGTGATGCTGTCGAACCCAGACTGTCCGGTGCGTGCGGCGTAAGTCAGGAAGGTAAAGCTGTCACCGATCTGCGGCACGTAACTGCCGAACTGCCGCACGGCCAGGATGCCATCGAGCAGCGCAGTGCCCGACACGGCGAGAACATCGAAACTCGATAGGCTGCCGATCTCGATATCGAGCTTGCTGGCGGCCGTCAGCACCAGATCGCCGTCCAGCGCCAGCATGCCGGGCGAAGCGCCGGGGGCGATGGTGCCGGTATTGGTCAGGGTGTTGGTTCGAATGGCCGCCGTGCCCATGATGGTGCCGGTATTGTTGAAGTTGTCAGGCAGTTGGATCGTGCCGCTCATGGCCTCAATGGTTCCGGGATTCGAGAACTGGACATTGCTGCCAATGACCGTCGTACCGTCGCCACCGCTCTTGCGCAATACGCCATCGTTGATGAAGATCGACGGAGAGCCTCCGGCGTAGGTCAGGTTGGCGTCCTGCTGGATATCGATCAACCCCTGGTTGTGGATCGTCGATGTCAAGAAACCGAGCCGGTCGCTGGTGCGCCATTCGATGGTTCCCTGGTTGTCCAGGACCACGCCGGAAAAGTTCTTGTTGCTGCTTCCATCGGCGACCAGGGTGTGTCCCTGCGCGATGGTCCAGCCGCCGACGAGGGAGCCGCCGGTCCAGTCGACGTGGCCATTGAGAACGGCCGCATTGCCGTTGTAGGCACCAGAGTGAAGCAGCAGATTGGCAGACATGAAGTCGCCGTTGAAGCTCGCCCCCGACACACTGATGCGGTTGGTGCCGGCGCCCGTGAAGGTCGTACCCGCATGGAAAGCGGCCAGGCCGCCCGCGAAATCGATCAGGCCCGATTGGGCATCCACCGTACCGTGGTTGACGAAGTTGATATTGCTGCCGACCACCGTCGAGCCGACACCCGCACTTTTGCGGAAGATGGCGCCAGTGCTGTTGGTGAAGGTCGATGCGCTCCCGCCTGCGTAGCTCAGATTGGCGTCGCCCTGGATGTCGAACAGGCCGTTGTTGGTCAGGGTGCTGGACAGAAAGCCGACCCGGTCGGCGCTTTGCCAGTTGATGGTTGCGTCGTTCGTGAAAGTTACGTTGTTGAAGTTCTTGTCGCTTCCCGCGCCAGCGTTCAGTGTCTGGCTCGTGGGCAATTGCCAGTTGCCCAGGAATTGGCCACCGTTCCATTGGACGGTGCCGTTGATGGTGGCGTTGGCGCCGGTGAAATTACCGGATGCCAGCAGCAGATTGGACGAGGTGAAGCTGTCGTTGAACGTGGCATTGCTGCTGACACGGTTGCTGCCCGCTCCGACAAATTGTGTGCCCCCGTGAAAAGTAGCCAAACCCGAGACAAAATCGATCGTGCCCACCTGTGCGTCGATCGTGCCAGTGTTGGCGAACACGATATTGGCCTTGATCGCGGACACGCCATTGGCGCCACTCTTGCGGAACACGTCGCTATTGGTGAAGTTTGAGGCGCTGCCGCCAGCGAACTGCAGATCGGCGTCGGCCTGTAGATCCACCAGGCCATTGTTGGCGAATGTGGAAGTCAGAAAACCCATGCGGTCGGCGGTTGCCCAGACCAGACCGCCGTTGTTGACGAAGTCGATGGCATTGAAGTTCTTGTTGGCCAGCGTGGTCGCGGTGACCATGTCTTGTGCATCCAGGGGATTGGTGCCGATCAACGCGGTGTAGTCTCCGGCCAGCCAATTGAAACTCGACGCGCCCGCAGGCATCGTGCACAAGGCCAGTGCGGCCAGTGCACACAGGCGCAGGCGAGGCCGCAGGCTGCGACGGTTCTGAAAGGTGGCGGTGTGGTGGCTGCGGCGGACTGCCATGGTGCGTCTCCTCGGTGTCGAAACCCAGGGACGCGGTTGCATGCAACAGACGAACGATAAGATGCCAGCCCATGCAACCAGGAATCGCCCAGGATTCTGGATATGGTGAGGCTATTGCTGCAGCAAGAATCGCGCCTTTTCCAGCCAAAACCAGCAATATCAAGCACTTCCGGCGATCTGCAGATTTCGTCCGGCCCTCAGTGCAAAAAATATCGACTCCTCCCTCGACTGGGTTTGTCGTTGCCGCAAGAGGCCCGTGCCGAATGAAATTGACCAGATGCAGCCAAGTGCCTATCGGGCAGTTTCCTGCAGCACCGGTAACACGCGCTTGACGGCGTCTTGGCCGCTCTCGTTTCCCACGGGCTTCGAGACCTTGAGTCTGCCGACCAGACAACCTTGGCGATCCATCAAGGCCGATGCACTGCGCTCAGGCGTCCAGTCGCGCCACCGTGCGCAGGTTCTCTGCCGTGGTGGTCGGAAACCCGAAGAACTCCAGGTAGGCCGGAATCTGCTCGAACAACATGTCGGAGCCGACCTGGAAGCGGCAGCCCCGCGCCTGCACTGCCAGCAGGAAGGCGGTCATCTCGGCCTTGAGCACCACCTCGCCGACGAAGGCGTCCGCTGCGATGCGCGCGACGTCCATCGGCATGGCATCGCCTTCGTTCATGCCCAGCGGTGTTGCATTCACAACCACGGTATGGTTTGCCGGGTCGTTGGAATCCGTGCGCACGGCCAGAGCCGGATAGTGCGCCTTGAGCCTGACGGCCAGCGCCAGGGCCGCGCCGGGGTGGGTGTCGAACAGGCTGACGGCCGCCACGCCCGCCGCAGCCAGAGAGGCGGCGATGGCCGAACCCACACCCCCGCAACCCACGATCAGAACCCTGGCGCCTTCCGGCCTGCAACCCTTGCGCCGCATGCCGCGGACAAAACCTTCGCCGTCGAACATGTCGCCCACAAGTCGGCCATCGGGGGCACGTCTGACTGCATTGCATGCACCGGCGATGCGCACGCCGGTTGAGGCGCTATCGAGCAGGGTCACGGTGCTGATTTTGTGCGGCATCGTGATCAGCGCACCGCGGATGTTGTCGAGCGAGAACACGGCGCGCAGAAAGTTCGCATAGTGCTCGGGCCGACATGCCATCGGAACCACGACTGCATCTATGCCCGCCTGCGCGAAGTAGGGGTTGTAGATCATCGGCGACTTGAAGGTGTGCGTCGGAAAGCCGAGGTGCGCGATCAGCGCGGTGGTGCCACGGATCATGGTGCGCGCGTCAGGCCGAATTGACGGCGGACACCGCGGCGCGCAAGGCCAGCAGGTAGCTGTCGGCGCCGAAGCCGCAGATCTGCCCCTTGACGACCTCAGAGAACACCGACACATGGCGAAACGCCTCGCGGGCGTGGACGTTGGACATGTGCACCTCCACCACCGGGCATTTCAGAATGGCCAGTGCATCGCGGATGCCGTAGCTGTAGTGGGTCCACGCGCCGGCGTTGATCAGCACTGCGTCAACCGCATCGGCATATGCCTGGTGGATGCGCTCACACATCGCGCCTTCGTGATTGGTCTGGAAGCTATCGATGTGCGCGCCCAATTCCGCTCCAAGCGTCGTCAGACGTCGATCGATTTCGGCCAGCGTGGTGGTGCCGTATTGCGCCGGATCGCGCTTGCCGAACATGTTGAGGTTGATGCCGTTGAGCACAAGAATTTTCATGGTGATTCTTCCGGTGGATTTCAGGGAGCGTGGATCTCAACCGTGGCGCCGCTGGCCGCGGCGGTTGCGATGGCTTCGGTGATGCGCAGGTTGGTCAGTCCGTCGCGTGCGCTGACCAGCGGCTGAGCCTCGCCACGGATTACGGCACAGAAGTGCGCCAGCTGGTGCTTGAGTGGGTCGTCGCGCACGATGTCGACGATGCCGGTCTCGAACGGTTTCCACCAGGACCGGTCTTCGGGCCGGAGATAGGTTTTCAGGCGCATCGTCGGAATCGACAGGCTGCCGTTGGTGCCACTGATGACATAGCAGTCTTCGTCATCGTAGCTGGGGTAGGCCTTGTTTTCCTGTGCGGTCTGCTCCCAGCTGCGCGCGGATGCCGCCGTGTCGGACAACATGAAACTTCCGAGCGCGCCGGATGCAAAGCGCAGGTTGATCGAGACCGTGTCCTCGACCGCGAAGCCGCGTATCGCGTTGGATGCAAATGCCTGTACCGCAATGATCTCGCCGCACAACATGCGCAGGTTGTGCACCTCGTGGATCATATTGAGCAGGATCGGGCCGGCGCCGATTTCCTGTCGCCAGGGGGCGTCGGAAAAATAGCTGTCGGGTTTGAAGAAGGTGGCACTGCCGGTGACCGAAACCAGCCGCCCCAGCACACCGCTGGCAACAACGGCGACCGCCTTGGCCATGATCGGGCTGTGCGCCCGGTGGTGGCCGACCAGCAGCCGCGCCTGCGTCGCGTCGGCGGCCTGCACCAGCTGCGTCGCCTCCGTCACGGTGGACGCAATCGGCTTTTCCAGCAGGATCGCAAGGCCGGCGTCGATGCAGGTCAGCGCGTGGGAGAGATGCAACTGGTTGGGCGTGGCCAGGATCACGGCGTCGGGCTTGTCCGCTGCGAGCATGTCCTGCAAGCTGGCAAACAACGGAATGCCCACCCTGGCGGCAACGGCCGCCGCTGCTGGCGCCGGATCGACGATGGCACTGAGTACGCATCGGTCGCTGCGCAAAGCGACATCGATATGTGCCTGGCCAATGTACCCGGCTCCTGCGACGGCAATACGCGTTGGATTCATCTCATGGCCCTCGCACATACCGCAGGATCATCTGTACGATGTTTTCGCGGCGGTTGGCCTGGTAGGCCGCTGACTGGTTGTCCTGCTGAAAAATCAGGCCGAAGGTGTGGCGGTTCGATACGTTGAAGAAATTCAGCGCCGAAATCGATGCGTGGATGTCGGTGGCATCGAGCCCGGGGCGAAACACGCCGGCCTCCACCCCGCGCGCATAGACCGTGTGCAACAGTGTGATCGCGGGACGGTTGAGCTGTTGGATCTTGGCACTCTTGGCCAGGTAACGGCCACGGTTCATATTCTCGGACATGACGATCCGGATGTAGTTTTCGTTCGCCAGATGGTGGTCGAACATCACGGTGACGATGCAGCGCAGGGCCGCTTCAGGATCCATGGCGTAGAGTTGGCGCTGCAACTCACCGTCGCGCACGGCACCGTAACTTTGTTCCAGCGCGGCAAGGTACAAGCCGTCCTTGCTGCCGAAGTAGTAATAGATCATGCGTTTGCTGGTCTTCGTTGCGGCGGCGATCCCATCGATGCGCGCGCCGGCCAGACCTTTCTCGCCGAACTCCAGGATCGCGACGCGCAGGATTTCCGCCTTCGTGCGTTCCGGATCATGGCTGCGTGCCTCAACGGGCACGACCTTGGCTGGTCCCGCAGTTGGGCGCCTTACAACCGGTTTACGGGTAGTGGTTGTTAGGGTTTGTACTGATCTGTCCATTACTGTAGAACGCATTTTTCATTGCAATTGCGCGGTTCTAAAGTTGATATTTTACATACGACTTATCGCTAATGAACCATTTAGTACAATTTGGTTGCAGCGATGATTGCGTGCTAACATGTCGGGTCCGGACGTGTCCGTTCGGGTCTGTATCGTCCAAAACCAGGAGACATTCAACATGGAATCCACCATCAGCCGTCGCAGTGTCATGGCCGCAGTTGCCGCAGCATCCCTGTCAACCCTTGCCGGAGCCGCGTTCGCGCAGGACAAGATCAAGCTGCGCATGTCGACGCCCGCGTCGGCCACCGACCAGCGTTCGGTGGCACTGGCTAACGTGTTCGCTCCAGCCGTGGCCGAATTCGCAACCTATGAGCCGCATTACAACGCTGCGTTGTTCAAGCAGGGTACGGAACTGGAGGCGATCTCGCGCGGTAACCTGGATATGTCGATTGCCTCGGCACAGGAGCTGGCGGAGTTTTTCCCCGAGTTCTCCATCTTCGCGTCGGCCTACCTGCATCGTGACGCAGACCACCAGAAGAAGGTCTTCGCCGCCGACCTGTTCAAGCCGTTCAAGAAAACGGTCGAGGACAAACTGGGCGTCAAGCTGCTCTCCGTGATGTATCTGGGCCGTCGTCAGCTCAATCTGCGCACCGACAAGAAGATCAATACACCGGAAGACCTGGCGGGTATCAAGCTGCGTATGCCGGGTTCCGAGACTTGGATGTTCATGGGCCGCGCGCTGGGTGCCAACCCCACGCCAATGGCATTCACCGAGGTGTACACCGGCCTGCAGACCGGTGCCATCGACGGACAGGACAATCCGCTGCCGACCAACAAGGATGCCAAGTTCTACGAGGTCACCAAGCAGATCGTGCTGACCAGCCATCTGGTCGACCTGAACTACGTGACCATCAGCAAGAAGGTGTTCGACAAGCTTTCGCCGGCGAATCAGGCCAAGCTGCAGAAGGCCGCTGACGATGCCGCCGAGTCGGGTCGCCAGAAACAGCTCAAACTTGAAGACGAACTGGTTCAGTTCTTCAAGGACAAGGGGCTTGCGGTTTACACCCCGAACGTCGATGCGTTCCGCGCCCGCGCCCAGAAGATGTATCTGGAGTCCGATCTGTCCAAGTCCTGGCCCAAGGGGCTGATGGAAAAAATCAACGCGCTGTGATCTGACGTAGTCGGATATTCCTTCTTGAGGCCGAGCCATGCGAACCAGACTTGACTGGTGGCAGGCGAGGGCCGACGACGTGGCGGTGGGCTTGCTCACGGCCATGTTTTTGACCTTCATCCTGCAGATCACCCTGCGTTACGTCATCAACTATCCCTTGCCCTGGACATTGGAGCTCAGTCTCACAATGTGGTTGTGGACGGTTTTTTGGGGATCGGCGCTGTGCCTGCGCAACAAGGACCACATTGCGTTCGACATGATCTACAACCATGTCCGTCCTGCCACACGCAAGGTGTTCGGCATCATCTCGGCAGTGGCGATCATCGTGGCGATGCTGGTGTCGCTGCCAGCGACCTGGGACTGGGTGAGTTTCCTCACGATCAAGAAAAGCGCGACGCTGCGCATTCCATTGGCCTATGTATTCAGCTTCTTCCTGTTATTCATGGTCGGCACGATCGTGATTTACGGCGTTCGGCTGCGCCGGATATTCAAGAATGAATTGGTTGAACCGCAGATCGATGCGGCGAGCGAAAAATGACGCTCGCATTCACCATGTGCCTGGTCGTGCTGTTTGCACTGGCTGCCATCGGCACGCCGATTGCGCATTCCATCTTCATCGGGGCGCTGGTCTACCTCGCGATCAAGGGCCAGGATCTGGGCATTGCGGCCGAACAGGTCAGCTACGGTCTGTACGACAGTTTCGTGTTGCTGGCTGTGCCGCTGTTCATCGTCGCGGCCAACATCATGAATGCTGGGGCCATCAGCGAACGTCTGCTGCGATTCTGCGTCGGTGTCGTCGGTCGCTTCAAGGGCGGCCTCGGCCATGTCAATATCGTCTCGAGCCTCATCTTCTCGGGTATGTCCGGTTCGGCCGTGGCCGACGCGGCCGGCATCGGCAAGGTCATCATCGAGATGATGACCAAGGGCAACCGCTACCCCCGAGGCTATGCCGCGGCCATCACCGCGGCTTCCGCGACCATTGGCCCGATCATCCCGCCGTCGATACCGATGGTGCTATATGCGCTGGTGTCGGACACGTCCATCGGATATCTGTTCCTCGGTGGCATCGTGCCGGGCCTGCTGATGGGTGTGGTGCTGATGGCGATGAACACCTACATCTCCCACAAACGTGGTTTTGCCGCAGACGAAGTCGTGCCGGTACGCGAAATACCGGCTCTGACGGCCAAGGCCTTCCCGGCCTTGATGATGCCGGTGATCCTGTTGTATGGCATCTATGGCGGGGTCACGACCCCAACCGAAGCGGCCGCTGTAGCCGCTGCGTATGCGCTGATTCTGGCCGCATTCTTTTACCGTTCGTTGTCGGTCAAGTCACTGCGCGCCATCATGCTCGACAGCGTCAAGTCGTCGGCGTCGGTCGGACTGGTGATTGGCGGCGCGCTGATCCTGAACTACATCGTCGCGTCGGAGAACATTCCGGCGCTGCTGGCCCAACAGATGGTCGGCATGGAGATCACGCCGCTGGCCTTCATGCTCGGTGTCAACGTGCTGCTGTTGCTGCTCGGCTGCATCCTGGACGCGACGACCATCATCCTGGTGATCATCCCGCTGTTCGTGGCCTCGGCAAACGCGTTGGGCATCGATCCCGTGCATTTTGGCGTGGTGGTGATTGTCAATTGCATGATCGGCCTGATAACGCCGCCGTATGGCATCTTGCTGTTCGTCATCAACGGCACGACCGGTATACCGCTGGTCGAGATCATCCGCGAGATATTGCCATTCCTGATCGCACTGTTGCTCGCGCTGGCCTTGCTGATCTTTTTCCCGGCAATCGTGTTGTGGATGCCGATGATGCTGGGATACGCGGGGTAGATGCCTGTCTGCGGCACCGACGCCGGTATCGTGTGGCCACGGCGGCTGGCCAGCCCAGCGTGCCGTCGACCGGATCAGGCTGGTTGCGCCGCATCGGTGCCGACGTAACCGACCCGGCCCTTGCCGGCCTGCTTGCCGGCATACATGGCCGCATCCGCTTTCTTGATCAGGGCCAGCGGGTCCAGGCCGTCTTTGGGGGCCACGCCATAACCGACGGTCAGTCCCACCTGACAGGTCTGACCGGCGATGGTCATGGGTTCGCCCACCGCCTTGACGAGCTTCTCGCCCAGTTCGCGTACTTGTGTCTCGTTATTCAGCCCACTGGAGAGCACCAGGAACTCATCGCCGCCCAGGCGCGACACCACGTCGGAGCTGCGCAGGCTGGCCTGCAGGCGACGGGAGACCTCGATCAGCAACGCGTCGCCGCTGTCATGCCCGTAATGGTCGTTGACCTCCTTGAATCCGTCCAGATCGAGCATATAGACCGCCACCAGTTCGCCTGGTCGACGCTGGGCTATGGCGTTCGACACGGCTGAGTTGAGCAGGCGCCGGTTCGGCAGCCCGGTCAGCGGGTCGGTGTGGGCCATCGAGTGCAGACTGTCGCGCTCGAGCCGGGCCGCTTGCGCCGCGATCTTGAGCTCGCGCGTCTGCAGGCCCAGCACCCGCATGAAGATGAGCATGTCGAGCGTAGCGCCGAACTGGAACGAATGCAGGGTCCAGAAGTTGGCGCCCACCCGTCCCTTGATCACTTCGATCAAAACCCAGGTGGTCGCGCAATAGACTGCCCAGGCGATCAGAAACGCATAACCCACAGGGTCCCCGCGGCGTGCACGCCGGACCGCGCCCGGCAGTCCGAGTGCCGCTGGTGCCAGTCCCAGCACGCTGACAATCAATGTGACCTGGGATATCGAGATCAGGTCCAGTGCGAACAATGCCGCCGAGAAGACGGTCAAGCTGGCGCCGATCTTCATCAGCCGCGACAAGCCCGGACCCATGTCCGTTCCCCTGAGCACCTGTTCGATGAACAGGAATGAGCCGGTCGCCGCCACGAACGCCGACAGGCCGCCCATATGCAGCTCCATCCACTGGTTCCCCGGCCACAGGTACTGGGCCCCTACGCCGAACTGCAACAGGCAGAACAGGAGGCTGCCGCTTATCAGGATCGCGTATTTGAGGAACAGGGGTTCACCCAGCATGAGCCACTGGCCCAGGCTGTAGACCAGCAGACACAGACCCAGGCCCATCAACACACCCTGCAGCATCTGTTCGCCCAGCGCGCGTTGCAGGAAAACGGCGGGCTTGGACAGGCTGATCGGCAGAATCATGGCGCCCGCGTTTTCCACCCGCAGGAACAGCTGGTAGTCGGTAGCGGGGCTTGGTGTCAAGCCCATCGCCAACGAGCGGGCATTGACCGGGCGATCGGCTGGCGGAACCAGGTTGCCCATCCGCCCCTGTTTGACCACCCGACCGGCTGTCACCAGGAAAACATCGACCTGGTTGATCACCGGGTAGTCGATGTCAAGCACCCACAAGCCGCTGCTGTTATGTGATGTCGAAAAGGGAATCCGCAGCCACACTGCGTCCTCACGCAGGCCCAGTGTGCGGGCGGCCGTGGTGGGTGCCTCGAACGCCTCTATCTTGCGCATCACCTGCTCGATACCCAGATCCTTGCCTGGATCCGACAAGATCTGCACCTGTGGCCAAAGGTCCACGTGCGGATCGCGATCGTCGAGGGTGATGGGCGGATGCGGGGCGCTTGACTGCGCCATGGCAGGCCCCGCCAGGACGACGAAAACAACGACGATAAAGGCCTGCAGCAAGCCACACAGCAGCCTGTCTGCATTCCAGGGGGGGATGGCGTAGGGCGTCATGAAACCTGCACGAGCCTGATCCGCATCAGCAGGCCGGATTCAGGATGCCCGGATTATTACGCAATCGTGGACACGTTTGCGAGGTTCCGGCGGGCGGTTGGTTCGCGCGATCGGGTTCTCGGTGTGGCGGTTGCGTCCAGCGCACCTGCGGGTGGCGTGGTCAAACCGCCGCGCCGAGTTCGGCAAGTCGCCGTTCCTGCCGGCGTACCAGTAGCGCGATATCTGCGATATCGGCGCCCGACAGCTTCGGGCCGGGTTTGCGCACCATCTCGGAACCGATGGCCCCGCGCAACACCATCAGGTGCTTGCGCACTGCCAGGCCGATACCACTTTGCTGCTCGTAACGGGCCAGGGGCAAGTAAGCGTCGAACAGATCGTGCGCTCGCTCCACGTTGCCCGCTGCGTGGGCCTGGCAGACGCTCACCATCATTTCCGGGTACGCAAAACCGGTCATTGCGCCGTCGGCGCCGCGGCTGAGTTCTTCGGGCAGGAACAGGCCACCGCCATTGCCCGCCAGAATCGACAACCGCGGACTGTCACCACGCGCGCTGGCTGCGCGCAAGGACGAGAGTTTGGCCAGGCCGGGCGAATCTTCGTGTTTGAGCATCACGCAGTTGCTGGCGTTCTTGAGAATGGCAAGCACGACCGCCGTCGACATCTGCACGCCGGTCGATACCGGGTGGTCCTGCAGCACCCAGGGAACGGTGTCGCCGAGCGTTTCGGTCACCATCTCGAAATAGGCGCGGATCTGGTCATCGGTGCGCAGCGTCGAGGCCGGCGCCACCATGACGCCGGATGCGCCCATGGCCATCACGCTCTCGGTTAGTTCGCGCATGGGCGCGAAGCCCGCCGCCGATGCGCCCACGACCACCGGAACCCTGCCTGCGACCCGCGCCAGCACCTGTTTGACGAATGTCCGGGACTCCTGCGCCGTGAGTTTGGTCGCCTCGCCCATGATGCCCAGGATCGTCAGGCCGGTGGCGCCGCGTTCGAGGTAGAAGTCGACCATGCGGTCGGTGCTCGCCAGATCCAGATCCCCATTGTCGGTGAAAGGGGTCACGGTAATCAGGTAAACGCCCTTGGCGCTGCGGTCGAGTGTGTGGGTCATCTGGCTTGGGCAGTACGGTTGGCCGCGTCTGGGGGGACCCGAAACGCCGGCTCGAGCTTAGCACCGTGCGGGCCGGAATGGTCTTTCGCGCACATGTGCAGCCGTTTCACCTGCGGTGGGGTGGTCCGGCGGTGATCTGTGCGGTGGTGCCATCCGTGTACAGTGCCTTCCCATGGCTACCACCGCACCGACGATAACCATCGACGAGTCCGAGGTCGAGACGACTGCGGTGCGGGCCCAGGGCGCTGGTGGTCAGAACGTCAACAAGGTGTCCAGTGCGGTGCACCTGCGTTTCGACATTCCGGCGTCCAGCCTGCCGCCCGATGTCAAGGAGCGCTTGCTGGCTCTGCGCGACAAACGCATCACCCAGCACGGCGTATTGATCATCAAGGCCCAGTCGCACCGCACACAGGACCAGAATCGCCTGGATGCGTTTGCCCGCCTGCAGGAGTTGGTTCAGAGCGTTGCGCAGCCGCCGCGTCCACGCCGTCCCACCCGGCCCACTTACGGGTCGGTGCGGCGCCGGCTGGAAGGCAAGGCGCAGCGCTCCGAGACCAAGGCGGGCCGCGCAAAGCTGCTACCCTGACCGGTTGCAATCGGTCTGGTCACGTGCGCTTGCGGCCCCGCGTCGCCCGGCTGCCGGCCACGGCTGCATGTTGGTGACCCGAGCCGGATTTTTAGCCTGGAGTGACGGCCCACATGGACCGATCTGACACTACCGCTGCCAACCACGCTAACAATTTCTTTGCCGATCTGCCGTTGCTGGCGCAGGCCAGCGCGGTGTTCGACACCACGCAGTACCGGGGCGCGCCCGATGACTGGGAACTGGTGGTGACCGATATCGCCGGATCGACGCCGGCAGTGGCGGCGGGCAAACACAAGACGGTGAACTTTGTCGCCGCCATGGCCATCGCGGCGCTGAAGAACCTGTGTGCGCCGACCCGGCTGCCGTTCCTGTTTGGTGGTGATGGTTCCGCCCGCGCAAGCGAAAGCCGCGCGCCAGGCGCTGGCGTGACTGTGGACCTAGACGGTCTGTGCTGCCGCTGGAACCCGTTGCAGTCGGGGCGGGGCCGGATGCTGACCTTGATCATCCAGAGGGCCACCGACCCCGGTGCGGTCCATGCGCAGGTGATGCACCTGGCGCAGCAGAGTGGGGCGGCTGCGCCGGTGCGGCCCGGCACGCTGCGCACCGGATGGCCTCCCAAGGGCATGATGCTGGAGGCGCAGGCAACCCGGCGTGATGGCCCTTTATGGTTGGCGGTGTTGCGGGTACTGTCGAATACGCTGCTGGCCCAGCTGATCTTTATGTTCGGCAGGCCAGTGGGCGGATTCGATCCGAAGCAGTATATTTAAGAGGTTTCGAGCAACACGGACTTCTGCAAACACGACGACACGATCAGCTTCGTCATCGACTGCCCCCAGGGCTGCATTGCGTCGATCAAGGATTACCTGGACCGGCAAATGGCCGACGGTGCGCTGCGTTACGGCATGAACGTGTCGCAGACTGCGTTGATGACCTGCCTGGTGACAGCCGCGTCCGGCGGCCTGCATGTGCACTTCGTCGATGGCGGTGACGGGGGTCATACCAGCGCGGCCAAAACCATGAAGGTGCAGTCGGCGCGCCCTGCGAACGGTTGACCGCCGGCGCTCCCGGCATGCCGGGTCAAGCAGCGCGAGGGCCGCATATCCGCAGCCGGCGACACGCGCGGGGGGCGCTCTATACTGGTTCCGGAGATTGCACGCCATGTACGTGTGATCCAGCCCTGCTCAGGGAGCGGGTGCCCAAGACAGGAACTCTTCATGATTATTGTTCACCACCTCAACGACTCCCGGTCCCAGCGGATTTTGTGGCTGCTCGAAGAACTGGATCTACCCTACCAGATCAAGCACTACCAACGCGATGCGAACACCCGGCTCGCCCCACCTGAACTCAAGGCCATCCACCCGCTTGGCAAGTCGCCGGTGCTGACCGACGACGGCCAGACGGTGATCGAATCAGGCGCCATCGTCGACTATGTCATTCGGCATCACGGCAATGGTCGGCTGCAGCCGTCGCTGGGGTGGCCGGAGTACGAAACCTACCAGCAGTGGCTGCATTATTCCGAAGGTTCGGCGATGTTGCCATTGATGCTCAGGCTGTATGTGTCGCGCCTGGGCGAGGCTGGTGCGCCGCTGGCGCCGCGTATCGACAGCGAGATCGCCAATCACCTCGGTTTTGTCGACCAGTCGCTGGCCGGGCGCGAGTGGCTGGTGGGAGACGACCTGACCGGTGCCGACATCCAGATGAGCTTTGTCGGAGAGGCTGCGCGCGGATTACGCGCCGAGTACCCCCACATTGATGCCTGGGTCAAACGCTTTCAGGCGCGTCCGGCATACCGGCGGGCACTTGCGCGCGGCGGCCCGTATGCGTTGTCCAGCTAGGGCCTGGAGGCTTTTTTGCAAGCCGACTAGAGCAGCATCAGCACCAGGATGATCACGAGGCCGATGACCAGGTTGACCAGCACCCACAGGCGGATCGATTCCAGTGCTACGCCACCGGCTGGCCAGTCGCTGCTCTCTACCGCCCGCTGCAGCCGCTTGTAGAGCACGAAACGGATGTGGCCGAAGATGGCCATCATCAGCAGACCCAGCGCTGCCATCACCATCCAGCTCATCGGCATGTGCACGCCGCTGCCTGAGGCCCCCTTTGCGAATTGACCCATCATCCACAGGCCGCTAACCAGCACGATGATGATGGCTGCCGACACGGCGCCGAAAAAACGGCGTAACACATCACGCATCAGCGTCACGCGTGCGGGTGGCTGCAGACTACCGAGCGCCGGGCGCAGGAAAAACAGCACGAACGCCATGCCGCCGACCCACAGGATGATGGACAGCAGGTGCAGTGTCTTGAGTATGGCGTAGAGCATGGGTGTGGCCTGTTGGTGGACGCGTTGGATCAGAGTCGAGAAGTATGACAGGGGGCCGAACACCCCGCCAGCCCGTGTGGTTCAGCGCAGCGCCGCCCCGCTGTCAGGCATAGTCTGCCACCGGGATACAACTGCAGAACAGGTTGCGGTCCCCGTGCACGTTGTCGACGCGTCCGACCGGCGTCCAGTATTTGGCCAGCTTCAGGCTGGCCAGCGGGAATGCGCCGGTTTCACGTGAATACGGACGGTCCCAGACGTCGCCGATAACAGACGCGGCGGTGTGTGGCGCGTTTTTCAACGGGTTATTGTGCTGCGGCCATTCTCCGCGCTCGATCTTGCGGATCTCTTCACGGATGGCGATCATCGCGGCAATGAATCGGTCCAGCTCCTGCAGGGACTCGCTTTCGGTCGGCTCGATCATCAGTGTGCCCGGCACCGGGAAACTCAGTGTGGGTGCGTGAAAGCCGTAATCCATCAGGCGTTTGGCCACGTCTTCGGCGCTCACCCCATTGGCCCCGCCACTTGACTCCTTGAGCGGGCGCAGATCCAGAATGCACTCGTGTGCGACATGGCCGTTGGCACCGGCGTATAGCGTGAGGTAGTGGTTCTTGAGGCGCGCGCTGATGTAGTTGGCGCTCAAAATCGCCACCTCGGTGGCAGCCTTTAGGCCCTCCGGACCCATCATGCGGCAATACATCCAGCTGATCGGCAACACATCGGCATTGCCCATCGGTGCACCAGATATGGCTCCAACGCCAACGCCGCCGGTGGATGAGAGGCCGCCGGTCACATGGCCGGGCAGATAAGGCACGAGGTCAGCGACGACACACACCGGGCCGACACCCGGGCCGCCTCCGCCGTGCGGAATGCAGAAGGTCTTGTGCAGGTTCAGGTGACTGACATCGCCGCCGAATTCACCGGGGGCGGCGACTCCGACCAGCGCGTTCATGTTGGCGCCATCGACATAAACGCGTCCGCCGTGCTGATGCACCAGCGTGCACAAGTCCTTGACCTGGGTCTCGAATACACCATGTGTGCTGGGGTAGGTGATCATCATCGCGGCCAGATTGGCGCTATGTTTTTCGCACTTGGCCTTGAGGTCCGCCATGTCGACGTTGCCGTTGCTGTCGCAGGCGGATACCACCACGCTCAGCCCCGCCATTTGCGCGCTGGCTGGGTTGGTGCCGTGGGCGCTGGACGGAATCAGGCAGATATTACGGTTGGCCTGACCGTTGGCCGCATGGTAGGCGCGAATTGCCAGCAGGCCGGCGTATTCGCCCTGGCTGCCTGCATTGGGCTGCAGGCTGATGCCGGCGTAACCGGTCGCCTGGCACAACCAGTCGCGCAGCTGCTGGTCGAGCTCAGCATAACCCAGGCGCTGGTTGGCGGGTGCAAAGGGGTGGATATCGGCAAACTGTGGCCAGGTGATGGGAATCATCTCGCTGGTTGCATTGAGCTTCATCGTGCAGCTGCCCAGCGGAATCATGCTGCGGTCCAATGCGAGGTCCTTGTCGGACAGGCTGCGCAGGTAGCGCAGCATGCTGGTTTCGCTGTGGTGGGTGTTGAACACGGGGTGCGTCAGGAACACGCTGGTGCGCGCCAGGTCATCGGGCAGTAGTGATGCAGCGCTGTTTGCGAGTGCATTGATTGTGGGTGGCGTCTGGTTGCCGGTTGCAAATACCGACCACAGCAGGTCCACATCGGCGCGGGTGCTGGTCTCGTCGAGCGACGCGGCCAGGCAGTCATGCTGGATGCTGCGCAGGTTCAGTCGCGACTGCTGCGCACGCTGCAGTACCGCGGCGGTTGCGGCGCCGGTCTGGACCGTCACGGTGTCGAAGGCGCTGGTATTGGCCAGCTGGTAGCCCATCGCCTGCAGGCCCCTGGCAAAAATGGCGGTCAGCGCCGTGACGCGCCGCGCGATGCGGGTCAGGCCGGCAGGTCCGTGGTAGACCGCGTACATGCTGGCGACCACGGCTGGCAGTACCTGCGCCGTGCAGATGTTGGATGTCGCCTTCTCGCGCCGGATATGCTGCTCGCGGGTTTGCAGCGCCAGTCGGTAGGCCGGGTTGCCATGGGTGTCGATGCTGACGCCGGCCAGGCGCCCCGGCATGGAGCGTTTGAATGCGTCGCGACACGCCAGGTAAGCGGCATGCGGGCCGCCGTTGCACAGTGGCATGCCGAAACGCTGGGTGGTTCCGACGACGATGTCGGCATCCCATTCGCCCGGTGGCGACAGCAGGCATAGCGCCAGCAGGTCGGCGGCGACACAGAATGCAGCGTTGTTTGCATGGGCCTTGTCGACCAGTGGGCGCAGGTTGTGCACGGTGCCGGTGCTGGCAGGATATTGGGCCAATGCGCCAAAGTAGTCCCCGTCGCCCATCAGTGCGGCCAGCGCGCCGACCCGCACAGTGATACCCAGTGGCGCGGCCCGTGTCTGTATGACTTCAATCGTCTGCGGATGGCAGTCGCCCGCGACCAGGAAGGTATTGCATTTGTTCTTGACACTGCGCTTGGCCAGCGTCATCGCCTCGGCCGCTGCCGTGGCTTCGTCCAGCATCGACGCGTTGGCGATTGCCATCCCTGTCAGGTCGCAGACCATGGTCTGGAAGTTGATCAGAGCCTCCAGTCGGCCTTGCGAAATCTCTGCCTGGTAGGGGGTGTAGGCGGTGTACCAGGCCGGGTTCTCCAGCACGTTGCGCAAGATGACGCCGGGGGTGTGGGTGCCGTAATACCCCTGGCCGATGAAGCTGCGAAAGACCTGATTCTTGTCTGCGATGGCCCGGATCTCGGCCAGCGCCGCTGCCTCGGTGATGGCCGCCGGAATGTCCATCGCCGTGGCGCGTGCGATCGCGCGCGGAACGATGCCCTCGATCAGCGCCTGGCGCGTGGCAGCGCCGACCGCTGACAACATGTGGCGCTCGTCGGCGGCACTGATGCCGATATGGCGGCTGATGAACTCGTGCGGGTGCTCCAGTTCATCCAGTGGTGTGGCAGATGGCATCGGCATGTTCGTCTCACAGTCTTAAAAATCGGGGCAAAGGTGCGGGCGGAGCGGGTGGCTGCGGGGGCGGAAACGGCCATGCGCCAGCGCAGGCCGTCCGGCACCCCTGGGTCAGGCGTCGGCTGAAAAACGGCCGTAAGCGGTTTCGTCCATCAAGGCGTCGATTTGCGCCGCATCGGACAGCTTGACCTTGAAAAACCAGCCCGCGCCCTGCGGGTCGGAGTTGGCCAGCGACGGGTCGGCGCGCAGGGCTTCGTTCACCTCTGTGATCTCGCCGCTGATCGGCATGAAGACGTCGGCTGCGGCCTTGACGGACTCCACCACACCGGCGATTTCCCTGGCATCGAACTGCTTGCCGACCTCGGGCAGGTCGACGAACACCACGTCACCCAGCGCGTCCTGGGCATGGTGCGTGATGCCCACGGTGGCGATGTCGCCATCCACATTGAGCCATTCGTGGTCTTCACTGTATTTCATTGCCATGGGGTTCTCCAATTAAGGGGGTGATCAGATGGGGGCGAAAGAACAATTGTCTCGTGGCGCTGCCGGCTCAGCCAGCTTTGCATGCGCCGCTTGGCCGGCTGTCAGCCGCGGTAATAGCGGGTGGGTACGAAGGGCATTGCAACGACTTCCATCGGAACCGGCTTGCCCCGGACCAGGGCCTGCACTCGGGTGCCCGGAACAGCCAACGCGCTTTGCACATAGGCCATGGCCACGGGTTCGTTGATCGTCGGGCCGAGCAGGCCGCTGGTGACCTCGCCGACCGGTTTGCCGTTGATGTCCTGCAGCAAAGTGTGTTCGCGCACGGGTACACGCTCAAGGGCCTTGAGTCCGACGCGTTTGCGCCCGGGCGCACCATCGCCGCCGGCGAGCTGGGCCAACACCACCGCTGCGCCGGGGAAACCACCCGCCCGCGCGCCGCCGGAGCGCCGCGCCTTCTGGATGGCCCAGTTCAGGCCGGCTTCCACCGGCGTGGTGGTGGTGTCGAGGTCGTTGCCATACAGGCACAGGCCGGCTTCCAGGCGCAGCGAGTTGCGTGCGCCCAGGCCGATTGGCTTGACCTCCGGCTGGGCGAGCAGGAGGCGGGCCAGCGCATCCGCCTGCTTTTCGTGTACCGAAATCTCGAACCCGTCCTCGCCGGTATAGCCGCTGCGGGTGGCGAAGATCTCGATCTGCTGGCGCGTGCCATCCGGTTCGCCAGCGATGCTGAAACGCCCGCTGGTCATGAACGTCAGTTCCCCAATGCCTGGCGCCAGTCGCTGCATGACGGCAGCTGCCTGTGGCCCTTGCAGTGCCAGCAGCGCGAGTTCCGGACAGGCGATGACGTCGCAGCGCGTGCCGATACGTGCCTCGATGTGGGCCAGGTCAGCCACCTTGCAGGCGCCATTGACGATGACGAACAGGTCGCCCCCATGCTGAAAGTCCCGGTTCACGAACATCAGGTCGTCCAGGATGCCACCGGCGTCGTTGAGCAGCAGGCCGTAACGTTGTTTGCCGATCGGCAGATCGATCACGTCCACTGGAATCAACGACTCGAAGGCCGCGCCGGCGTCGGGTCCGAGCAGGCGCAATTGCCCCATGTGCGATATGTCGAACAATCCGGCCGCCGCGCGGGTATGGTGGTGTTCGGCCATGACGCCGGTGGGGTATTGCACCGGCATGGTGTAGCCGGCAAACCGCACCATGCGCGCGCCAAGCTCCAGGTGCAGTGCGTGCAGCGGTGTCTGGCGCAGGGTTTCGGTGGAATTGGACAAGTGGCTTCTCCCGGGGCAACTGGAAATCCATGGCCTTGGCCATGGGCTGCCCCCGCTGTCCGTGGTACCTGAGAGATTCACCGTGGTGTCCGAACCATGTCGGACGGCCAAGCGGCTTGCTCCTTCGGTGGGATGCCGCGTGGACATCCTCTCTCCAGTGGGGAAACGCCATCGGGTACTGCTACCCAGCGGCGGTTGTCAGTCCTTTTGCCTGAGCGTTCATCCGGCTGCGATCAGCCCGCACTGCGCCTTCGGCGGTCTCCGGTGGGAGACTCTCTCCTGACTCGACAGATTGTATAGCCGGAATAGCTGCCATCCCGGAACTGTCGTCGCGCATGGCTGCGACGACAGGGCCATCTACATGCCGGCGTAGTTGGGTCCGCCGCCCCCTTCCGGTGTCACCCACACGATGTTCTGGGTCGGATCCTTGATGTCGCAGGTCTTGCAGTGCACGCAGTTCTGGGCGTTGATCTGCAACCGGTCGGTGTTGTCGTCGGCCTTGACGTATTCGTACACGCCGGCCGGGCAATACCGTGCCTCCGGCCCTGCGTACTTGGCCAGGTTGACCGCCACTGGCACCGACGCGTCCTTGAGCGTCAGATGGGCCGGTTGCTGCTCTTCGTGGTTGGTGTTGCTGATGAATACGCTGGACAGGCGATCGAAAGTCAGCTTGCCGTCGGGTTTCGGATAGACGATGGGCTTGCAGTCGGCTGCAGGCTTGAGATAGAGGTGGTCCGGCTTGTCGCGGTGCAGTGTCCACGGAATGTTGCCGCGTAACGCGAACTGCTCAATGCCGTTCATGACCGTGGCCACTGTCAGGCCCTTTTTGAACCAGGTCTTGAAGTTGCGCGCCTTGTTGAGTTCCGTGTGCAGCCAGCTGGCCTCGAACGCCTCGGGATAGGCTGCAAGTTCGTCATGCTGGCGTCCTTGTCCGATGGCGTCGAACGCTGCCTGTGCGGCCAGCATGCCGGTCTTGATGGCCGCATGGCTGCCCTTGATGCGGCTGACGTTCAGGTAGCCTGCCTCGCAGCCGACCAGCGCACCCCCAGGGAACACGGTCTTGGGTAGGCTGAGAAGACCGCCCGCGGTGATGGCGCGCGCGCCATAGGCGATACGCTTGCCCGGCTTGATGCCCTTGGCCTCGTCGCCTTCGAGGTAGTAACGGATATTGGGATGGGTCTTCCAGCGCTGGAACTCCTCGAACGGGCTCAGATACGGATTGCTGTAGTCCAGACCGGTGATGAAACCCAGCGACACCTTGTTGTCGCCGTAGTGGTACAGGAACGCGCCGCCATAGGTATCGTTGTTCATTGGCCAGCCGGCCGTGTGCAGCACAAAACCGGGCTGATGGCGCTGCGGATCGATCTCCCACAACTCCTTGACACCCAGGCCGTAGGTTTGCGGATCGCTGTCGGCGTCAAGCTTGAAGCGCTCGATCAGCTGCCGGCCAAGGCTGCCGCGTGAACCTTCGGCAAACACGGTGTATTTGGCGTGCAGTTCCATACCGAGCTGAAAGCTCTCGCCGGGTTCGCCGTCCTTGCCCACGCCCATATTGCCGGTGGCAACGCCCTTGACCGATCCGTTTTCGTTGTACAGAACCTCGGCAGCCGGGAAACCCGGAAAGATCTCGACGCCCAGTGCCTCGGCCTGTTCGGCCATCCAGCGCGTTACCGATCCCAGGCTGACGATGTAGTTGCCGTGGTTGTGCAGGCAGGCCGGCAGCAGGAAATTGGGTGTGCGAAAAGAGGACTTTTCGCCCAGGAACACCATGGCGTCGTCGGTGACGGGCTGGTTCAGTGGGGCGCCGCGCGCCTTCCAGTCGGGTATCAGCTCGGTCAGGGCCTTCGGATCCATGATGGCGCCCGACAGAATGTGAGCACCGGGCTCCGAGCCCTTTTCCAGCACCACCACCGAGAGTTCCTTTTCGGCGGCAGCTGCGAGCTGCTTGAGGTGAATCGCGGTGGCCAGGCCAGCGGGACCACCACCGACCACGACCACGTCGTATTCCATGGCCTCGCGCGGGCCGAACTGCTGGATGATGGCTTCAGGTGTCATGGTCAGTGCTTTCAGATGGAATGGCAGGCGGTGTCGCGCTGGAGTCGCAATTTTATGCGGCTGTGGCGGACGCAACGCCATAATGAATTGTTGAACTTTTTTCTGGAGACCGAGCTATGGCGTACAGCATTGACCTTTCGGGCCGCGTGGCCTTCATCACCGGCGCATCCGGTGGGCTGGGCGCGCAGTTTGCGCGGACCTTGGCGGACGCGGGAGCCGCCGTCGTGTTGGCAAGTCGGCGTATCGACAGGCTCAAGGAACTGCGGGCCCAGATTGAAGGTTCCGGCGGTGATGCGCATGTGGTTGCGCTCGATGTGACGGACCACGACTCGATCAAGTCGGCTGTGGCGCAAGCCGAGACTGAAGTCGGGCCCATCGACATCCTGGTCAACAACTCGGGCGTCAGCACGACGCAGCGGTTGCAGGATGTCGATCAGGACGACTACGACTATGTCTTCGACACCAATGTCAAGGGCGCGTTCTTCGTCGCACAGGAAGTGGGCAAGCGCATGCTGGCCCGTGCCAAAGGCGCAGAGCCGGGCACCTTTATCGGCGGGCGCATCGTCAATATCGCGTCGATGGCCGGGCTGCGGGTATTGCCGCAGATCGGCGTGTATTGCATGAGCAAGGCCGCCGTGGTGCACATGACGCGTGCCATGGCGCTGGAGTGGGGCCGGTTCGGCATCAATGTCAACGCCATTTGCCCAGGCTACATCGACACCGAAATCAACCACCACCATTGGGACACCGAACAGGGGCGCAAGCTGATCCAGATGTTGCCGCGCAAGCGCGTCGGGCAGCCGCAGGATCTCGACGCCTTGCTGGTGATGCTGTGCGCCAGGGAAAGCCATTTCGTCAATGGCGCCGTGATCGCGGCAGATGATGGTTTCGCGGTATGAGAATCACGATTCCGCAAGAAAAGAAGCGGGTTTTCGAAACCCGCATTGCGATCCGGTGGGGCGACATGGACGCGATGGGGCACTTGAACAACGCCAGCTATTTCCGGTACATGGAAACCTGTCGGATCGACTGGCTGCAGTCGATCGGCTGTGTTCCCCCCCATGGGGACGAGGGCATCGTCATCGTCAACGCCTTCTGCAATTTCTACCGCCAACTCACCTATCCGGGCGCCGTCGTCGCGCGTATGTACGTCAGCGAACCGGCGCGCACCACGTTCGAGACCTGGGTCACGATGGAACGGGAAGACCAGCCGGGCGTCATTTGTGCCGAGGGTGGCGCGACCACGATCTGGGTGCACTATGCGGATCAGAAGGCCTGCACCATGCCCGAATGGTTGCGCATGATCGTCAGTTGACGGGTCGGGTGGGTGCTGCCAGCGGCCCTGGCGCCCGGCACCCGCCGTGTCCCGAACCCAGAACCATTTGTGAAGGAGCAGACCGTGCCCAGTCCCGTTGAAACTCTCATTCGCCGCGGCGTGACCAAGGGCATGATGAAGGTCGCCGCGTTCAACCGCGACCGCCTGCCCGAGCCGGATCAACCGCACCGTTTTCTGACTGGCATTCACGCGCCGATGGACCAGGAATTGACGCTCGCGCAACTTGCCGTGTGCGGCAGCATTCCGCCCGAACTCGACGGGCGTTATCTGCGCATCGGCCCGAACCCGGTGACCCCGCCGAATCCGGCCGCGCACCACTGGTTTGTCGGCGACGGTATGGTGCATGGCATACGGCTCCAGGGGGGCCGGGCGCTGTGGTACCGCAATCGCTGGATCCGTTCGCGGGCTGTCAGCGCGGCGCTGGGCGAGCAGCCGGCACCGGGTCCGCGCAATCGGGGCGGGGACACCGTGAACACCAATGTGCTGGAGCATGCCGGTCAGACCTGGGCGCTGGTCGAGGCAGGCGCCTTCCCGGTGCGCATCGGCGACGACTTGCAGACGATGGCCCACGACCCGTTCGGCGGCACGCTGCAGGGGTCGTTCAGCGCCCATCCGCATCGTGACCCGGACACCGGCGAGTTGCACGCCATCTGCTACACCGGCCCGGAGCTCGATACCATTCGTCATGAAACACGGGCCCAGCATTCACGACTGCATGATCACGCGCAATTGCGTTCTGGTGTTCGACCTGCCAGTGACGTTCTCGATGAAAATCCTGTTGGCCGGCCAGCCTTTTCCGTATGCATGGAATCCGCAGCATCGCGCCCGTGTGGGCCTGCTGCCGCGGGAAGGTCGCGGCAGCGACATCGTCTGGTGCGAGGTGGATCCGTGTTACGTGTTTCACACCTGCAATGCCTTTGAGACCGACGACGGCAAGGTGGTGGTCGACGTGGCCGCGCACGACACCATGTTCGACCACAGCACGCAGGGCCCCGACTCCAGCAAGGTTGCGTTCGAGCGCTGGACTATCGACCCGGTTGCGAAGTGTGTGCAGCGCCACGTCATCGATGCGCAGCCACAGGAGTTTCCGCGCTGTGACGAACGCCTGCACGGCAAGTCGTACCGGTACGCCTACACGATGCCGCTGGCCGATGAAGGTTCGGCATTCGGCTCGAAGACGCATCTGATCCGGCACGACCTGCACACCGGTGCGCGCGCGGTCCACGCATTTGGCGCCGACCGGTATCCGGGCGAGTTCGTATTTGTGCCGCGTAATACAACGGCCGCTGAGGGGGACGGCTGGTTGATGGGCCTGGTCAACGACATGGCCACGTCGACCACTGACCTGGTGCTGATTGACGCGCAGAAGTTCGATGGACCGCCGCAGGCCGTGGTGACCATGGGGCACCGCATACCACCGGGGTTTCACGGCAACTGGGTGCCGTCGGTCTGATAGAGAAGACGACAGGTGACGGTGATTGCACGCGGTCGCGTCAAGCGCGTCCTGCGTTATTTCTTCGGCCGCGGTACCCGTCCCATCAGGTAGAACTCGGGGTTGGGCAGCATGCCGCTCATGTTGGCGATACGGTTGGACAAACCGAAGAACGCAGTGATCGCGCCGATGTCCCAGATGTCCTCGTCGTTCAGTCCGTGGGCGTGCAGTGCTTCGAAGTCGGTGTCGTTCAATTCATCGGCGTGCTGGCAGACCTTCATCGCGAAATCGAGAATGGCGTGCTGGCGTGGCGAGATGTCGGCCTTGTGGTAATTGACGGCAACCTGGTCGGCGACCATCGGTTTCTTTTCGTGAATGCGCAGGATGGCGCCATGTGCGACCACGCAATACAGGCAGTTGTTGGCCGCGCTGGTGGTGGTGACGATCATCTCGCGTTCGCCTTTGGTCAGGCCGGACTCCTCGCGCAGCATCAAGGCGTCGTGGTAGGCAAAAAACGCTCGCCATTCGGCCGGCCGGCGTGCCAGGCCGAGGAACACATTGGGAATGAATCCGGACTTCTCCTGCACCTCGAGGATGCGGGTGCGGATGTCCTCGGGCAGGTCTTTCAACTCGGGTGCGGGATAACGGCTCATGGTGGCTCCTTGTGATGCGTGTGTCCGGTGCTGTTGCCCCCATGCTCGGACAACGTTACCAACGTGCGCCGAACTGGCGCTGAAGATCTTGCAGTTGCGCGTAGTCAAGGGGCTCTGGCACGTCGGCCGCCATGACGAAAAGCCGGGCGGTCTCTTCCAGTTCCTCGAGTGTAGCCATAGCTGCTGCGGGAGATCCGTGCCAGACGTTGGGCCCTAGCCGTGCCAGCATCACCGCGCGCAATTCGATGCCATCGGAAGCATAACGCGCAATCGCCTCGGCTACGCAATCGGCCGCCTGCGGGTCACCCGGGAAGTGGTACGGGATGACCGGCACGCGCCCGACCTTCATCACGAAGTAGGGCGTGATGGGAGGCAACAGTTCGCTCGCGTGGCGCGTCAGCGTCAATGCAACGCTGTGTGTGCTGTGGCTGTGCAGTACACACCGTGGTGGCTGGGAAAAACGCGCGGTGGCCTTGTAAATGCGGGTGTGCAGCGCGATCGTCTTGCTCGCCCTGTCGCCGCCGGTCTGGTGACCCGCGGCATCCAGCCGTGCCAGCCGGGCCGGATCCAGGAAACCGAGGCAGGCATCGGTGGGCGTGATCAGGAAACCGTCGTCCAGCCGCACGCTGATGTTGCCCGCCGTGGCATGCACATAACCCCGTTCGAACAGGCTCTTGCCGATGCGGCAGATTTCGTCGCGTGCGTGGGATTCGTTCATGCGGATGGTGGCGGTGTTGGTTGGCCTAGCCGGCCATCAGTTTGTGGACCAGGTCGGCGGTGGTCGAGGCTACGTATTTTCGCATCAGCCTTGCACGGTAAATCTCGACGGTCCGGTGGCTGATGGTCAGGGCGCGGCCGATCTCCTTGCTGGTCAGGCCGTCCATGAGATGGGCCGCCACCTCGCGCTCCCGGGCCGTCAGTTCGGCCTTCACCGGTCGTCGCGACGACAGGTCCATGAAGGTCCAGATGCCGGCCTCATGCGGGTCCTGCCGGTTCATGGCGCGCCCGGTCACATGGCACCAGAAGGTCTCGCCACTGCCCCGTTTCATGATCCGGTCATCGGCATAGTGGCCACTGGTGTTGAGGATAGGCGCGATCCGCGCGCCAGTGCGTTCGTATTCCTGCTGGCTCGGATACAGCACCTGGAAGGTTTGCCCTATCAGCACTTCGCGCGACTGGCCGAACATCTCGCACAGGCGTGTGTTGCAGTCGATGATGCTGCGGTGGCGCGACAGCACCAGGCCGATCGGGGCCAGTTCGAAGGCCAGTTGGTAGTCGACCGTCATGGCCGTGTTCAGGTGATGGTCTGCGGTTTGCACGGGTGGTTGGTACGAAATACTACGTATCACATTACGTAGTATCGTTCAGGTCTCATCAACAGGAGACGCGCGTGAACAAGATATTTCCCTCCGCCGCCAAGGCACTCGAAGGCATCGTCCAGGACGGCCAGTTGATGGCCGTGGGCGGATTCGGCCTGTGTGGCATTCCCGAGGCCTTGATCGATGCGCTGCGCGATAGCGCCGTCAAGAACCTGACGGTCATCTCCAACAACGCCGGTGTCGATGGATTCGGCCTGGGCAAACTGCTCGAGACGCGCCAGATCAAGCGCATGATTTCCAGCTACGTGGGCGAGAACAAGGAGTTTGAGCGCCAGTACCTGGCCGGCGAACTGGAACTCGAGTTCACGCCCCAGGGGACGCTGGCCGAAAAGCTGCGCGCTGGCGGTGCGGGCATACCGGCGTTTTTCACCAAGACCGGTGTCGGCACCCTGGTGGCCGAAGGCAAGGAACTGCGTGAATTCGACGGCGAGACCTATGTGATGGAGCGCGCGCTGGTGCCGGATGTGGCGTTGGTCAAGGCGCATCGCGCCGACAAATCGGGCAACCTGCAGTTCCGCTTCACCGCGCGCAACTTCAATCCGGCCGTGGCCATGGCCGGCAAGGTCACCATCGTCGAAGTCGAGGAGATCGTCGAGACCGGTGCCTTCGAACCGGACCAGGTGCATCTGCCAGGTATCTATGTGCACCGTATCGTGCTCAACGCGACGCCGGAAAAACGGATCGAGAAACGCACCATCCGCGAGAAGGCAGTCGCCTGATCCGACCGAACGACATCAACAGGAGATAGACATGGGCTGGACTCAAGAGCAGATGGCGGCGCGCGCGGCCAAAGAATTGCAGGATGGTTTTTACGTGAATCTGGGCATCGGTATTCCGACCCTGGTGGCCAACCATGTCCCGGCGGACATGGAAGTGTGGCTGCAGTCGGAAAACGGCATGCTGGGCATTGGACCGTTCCCGACCGAGGACGAAGTAGACGCCGACCTGATCAATGCCGGCAAGCAGACCGTGACCACGATGGCGGGTTCGGCGATCTTCGGCAGCCATGACAGCTTCGCGATGATTCGCGGCGGCAAGATCAACCTCAGCATCCTGGGAGCGATGCAGGTCAGCGAAAAGGGCGACCTGGCGAACTGGATGATCCCGGGCAAGATGGTCAAGGGCATGGGCGGCGCAATGGACCTGGTGGCGGGCGTCAAGCGCGTGATCATCCTGATGGAGCATGTTGCGAAGAAGAAGGACGGCACTACCGACCTGAAGATCCTGCCGCAATGCACCTTGCCGCTGACCGGTGTGGGCGTGGTCAACCGCATCATCACCGACCTGGCCGTGATGGACGTCACGCCCGCGGGCCTCAAGGTTGTGGAGTTGGCGTCGGACGTCACGCGCGAGGAATTGCAATCCAAGACCGGCGTCACGCTGATCTGAAACTTCGGGGTGGCCGCTGATGGCGTCGCGGCGACCCCGATGCTGCCGATACGACCCGGGCGGTCGTGTCAGGCTGACGCCGTGCGCGGTCGTTGGCGCACCAGATGCAGGGTTTCCTTGCGCACCACGCTGCGCAACCATTGAAATGCAGGCTCGGCGTGGTGGCGTTCGTGCCAGTACTGCTTGATTTCGAACGCGCCCAGCGGCACCGGTGATGGGAACAGCTTGATGTCGATCAGGCGGCTGAATGCCAGCCCCAGGTCCTCCGGAATGGTCACGATCAAGTCCGACCGGGCGATCAGGAACGGCAGCGCAGCGAAGCTCGGCACGCGCAGCGTCACATCGCGCGTCAGGTCCAGTCGTGCAAGGGTTTCATCCACCACGCTGTGCGGTGATCCACTGGTTGAATACATCCCGTGTTTGGCGCGCAGGTATTGCTCGATCGACAGGCTCTCGCCTATGTCGGGATGATCTGACCGCACCGCACACACATACGAAGTCTTGCGCAAGGCCTGCTGACGGGCCCAGTTCGGCATGCCCAGGAAATAGCCGATTGCCAGGTCGATCTCTCCGCTGTCCAGTGCTTCGACCACCTCATCCGGCCGCAAATCGATGATGCTGATTTTGGCGTTTGGCGCCTGCTCGCTGACGTGCTTAAGCACCTGGGGCATCACAACCAGCATGCCGACATCGTTGATGTAGATCCGGTAGTGCACGGTGGTCGTCGCACGTGAGAATGTCGCCACCTGATCGACTTCGCGCAACATGTCCAGCGCGCGCGCGATTTTGATCGCGATGGCATCGGCATGGGGCGTGGGGCGCATGCCATGCGAGGTGCGCACGAACAACGGGTTGTCGAAATGGGTACGCAGGCGTTTGAGTGCGGCGCTGATGGCCGGTTGGGTCAGTCCCAGTTCGATGGCCGCCGCGGACAGGTTGTGGTGCCGGTGGATCGCAACAAAGGTCTTGAGCAGATTCAGATCCAGTTTGTGCAGTTCCAAGCGCGCCTCCGACGATCCGATGGCGCGTTGCGGGCGCCGTTGCTGATATTCATGAGATTGATACTGATGATAAACGTCCTTGGTTGCTGCTGATATGAGATGGCGCTAGACTGACTTTTACATAAGACAAGCCGGCAACGTTCCGGCCAGCACGGAGACCCATGGAGCCATCGCCATCGAAACCGCGTTACGCCGGCATGATTGCTGCGCTGGCCGATTGCCATGCGCAGCCGCTGTGGGATCGTTACCATCGGATCACAACGCGTGAGCCACGCGCGCCGGACGCGCCGATGGCCTGGGCCTGGAAAAACATGCTGCCGCTGATCGAGCGTGCGTCGCGCGAAGTGGCGATGGAAGACGCCGAGCGGCGGGTGTTGCTGCTGACGCACCCGGCCTTCCAGGGGCGTGTCGCCACCACCACCAACCTGTCCGGCGGACTGCAGACCTTGCTGCCGGGCGAAACTGCGCGGGCCCATCGCCACAGCCTGCAGGCGATCCGTTTCGTCATGACCGGCGCCGGAGCGATGACCACGGTGAACCAGCACCAGTGCCCGATGTCCGAGGGCGATCTGGTACTGACGCCGGCCTGGACCTGGCACGAACACGTCCACACGGGCTCCCAACGCATGGTCTGGTTCGATGGGCTCGACTTGCCGCTGCTGCACCATCTGGACAGCATGTTTTTCGAGGTGGCTGGCCCCGATCCGGACAATCTCGCTGCGCCGCCGACCCGTGCGTCGATGGCGAAATGCGACGCCGTCTTGCTGGGCCCTGATCCCGGAGAGGCCCGGGACCCGATGCCGAACCGCTACCGCTTCGCATGGGAGCGCGCCCGCTTTGCTCTGGAGGGCGCAGTGCCTCGGGCCGATGGCAGTCGCTGGTTGCGGTATGTGGACGGGCAGTCCGGTGGTGCGGTGTTGCCGACGCTGGACTGTTACCTGTTCGCCTGCGCGCGGGGCCGGTCCACCGGCCGCTACCGCAGTACCAGCAATGCGATCTGCGTCGTTGCCCGCGGCAGCGGCAGCAGTCGGATCGGCGACGCCACGATTGTCTGGTCGCAGCATGACGTATTCACCGTACCGCATTGGCACTGGAGCAGCCATACCGCGACATCCGACGATACGGTCCTTTTCATGATGACCGATCGCGAGTTCCTTGCGTCGATGGGCTATCTGCGCGAGGAGCACGATCCGCAATGAGCAAGCGCCACCTCCAACAGGCAAACCGATCCGTGTCCGCGGTCCACAGGAGCATGTTTACATGAAGTTATGTCGATTCAACGGGGGGCGCCTGGGCGTCGTGCAGAGCGGCCTGGTGCACGACGTGACCCGCGTGCTCGACCGGCTGCCAGCCCAGCGTTATCCGCTGCCGCAAAAAGACTTGCTGATCGAGGCCTTGCCCGGTTTGCGCGAGCCGATCGCCCAGGCGATGCGCGGCGCGCAGACCCACGCACTTGAGACGGTAAGTTTCGATTCTCCGGTGGCCAATCCAGGCAAGGTCATCGGCGCGCCGATCAACTACCAGGAGCATGTAGCGGAGTCCAAAGCTGACGCGGGCATTGCACACGGCCGCACCATCACGTCAATCGGTGACTGGGGCCTGTTCCTGAAGGCCGGCAGTTCCCTGATCGGTTGCGGCCAGCAGATCGCCTTGCGTTTTGACAACCGGCGCAACGACCATGAGGTCGAGTTGGGCGTGGTGATTGGCTCGGTGTGTGATCGGGTTACGCGCGGCGATGCGATGGCCCATGTGGCTGGTTACGCCGTGGCGCTGGATATGACGGTGCGTGGCACCGAGTTCCAGAGTTTCCGCAAGTCGATCGACACCTATGCGGTGCTCGGGCCATGGATGGTGACGGCCGACGAGATCGCCGACCCTGACCAGTTGGACCTGTGGCTCAGCGTCAACGGCCAGATGCGCCAGCAATCCAATACCCGGCACATGGTCTACGACGTGGCGCGGCTGATCGAATTTGCGTCCGCGTTCTACACCCTGCAACCGGGCGACATCATCATGACCGGTACGCCGCAGGGAGTCGGGCCAGTGCTGCCGGGCGACCGCATCCAGGCCGGCGTTGCGCAGGTGGGTGAGTTCGAGATCCAGGTGGCTCCGCAATATGTGGCTGCCGCCGTCGGGACGTGATGCATGGTTCTCCCATACAAGGACAGCAACCCATGACGGATATGTCGGTCCTCGGCATTTGCGGCAGTCTGCGCCGGCAGTCGTACAACCTTGGCGCGCTGCGTGCGGCCGGCGAACGGATGCCTGCGGGCATGGTGCTGACCGTCACGCGGTTCGACGATATCCCGCTGTTCAACGAAGACGTGGAGGCGCAGGCAATACCGCCTGCCGTAATGCAACTGGCGCAGCAGATCCGCGACGCGGATGCCGTGCTGTTTGCCAGTCCCGAGTACAACTTCTCGATCGCCGGCGTGCTCAAGAATGCGATCGACTGGTTGTCGCGCCAGAAGCCCCAACCGTTCAAGGACAAGCCGGTGTCGATCATGTCTGCCACGCTCGGCCCGGTGGGCGGTGCACGCCACCAGTACGAGTTGCGCAAGATCCTGGGTTGTCTGGAGGCCCTGGTGATGCCGCGGCCCGAGGTGTTCATCAATCTGTGCCAAACGAAGTTCGATGCCGATGGACGATTGGTCGATGTGGCGGCCGGCAAGGCGGTGGCGGACCAGATGACGGCGTTCGGCGTATGGACTGGCCGGATGCGGGGGCAATGAAGTGAGTGGGTGTTTTATCTACATGAAGGAGACAGGCATATGAAACAAGCAATTCTTGCAGTGGCGCGGTCGGTGCTGGCAACGGCAGTGGTGCTGGCGGCACCCGTGGCCATGGCGCAGAACACGATCAGGATCGGCATGATCACCGACCGGGTCGGGCCGGCCAAGGGATATGCCGAACCGGTGGCCGCGGGCGCCGTGTATGCCGTCAAGGAGCTCAATGCCAAAGGGGGCCTGCTTGGCAAGCAGATCGAACTGCTGGTGGAAGACGACCAGGGCAAGCCTGACGTGTCGGCCAGCATGGCGCGCAAGCTGGTGGATTCCGGCGTGGCCTTCATCCTGTCGGTATCGCTGACCCCAGCCACGCAGCAGGCGCAGTCGGTCACGCTCGAGACCGGGACGCCGCACATGACGCCGTCCAACAGCGGCGACACCTTGACGACGCAGGTCACCAACCCGAATTTCTGGCAGACCGGGCCACTGGGTTCGACGCAGATCGCCACCTTGTTGTCCTACGCGCGCGACAAGAACTTTCAGAAGGTGGCGCTGATCACCGACAACTCGGACCTGGGTCAGTTGATAAATCGCTTCTTCAAGGGCGCTCTGGAAAAGGCCGATATTCAGATCGTCAGTGAAGAGGTTGTGCCCCGCGGCTCAACCACGGCCGATCCTCAGATTCAGAAGGTGCGTGCGGCCAATCCCGATGCGATCTTCCTGGCCGGCGTGCTCACGCCCGAGAACGCGCTGATCCTGCGCTCCTATCGGCAACTCGGCTTGAAGATGCCGGTGCTGGGCAACTACAACTTCTCGATTCCGGTTTACGGCTCCATCGCCAAAGGCCTGCTCAACGGCCTGGCTTTTGTCGATGCCTTCGACCCGGCCAAGCCGCAGACACGCCAGTTCATCGAAGACTACAAGAAGGCGAACAACGGCACCGAGCCCTACAACCTCAACGGTTACGGCTACGACGGCATCATGCTGGTGGCCGATGCCATCAAGCGCGCCGGCAGCACCGACAAGGACAAGGTACGCGAGGCCATGCAGGCCACCACGGGCTACCAGGGTGTGATGGGTGGCGTCGGCTCCTCTTACGGATTCTCCGACGGCAAACGCACAGGATTTGACCCGAACGGCATGGTCGTGCGCGTCTATGAAGGCGATGTCCAAGGAAAGGTCGTACACGTCGGCGTTAAATGAGCGCCGCGCCGCGCCGCCCCAAGCAAGTTGCGCACGGCAGCACGCAGTGCGGAGGTTATTGAGTGAGCGACTTCGTCGAGCTGATGGTCGGGGCCACTGCCAGCGGCTGTATCTATGCGCTGGTGGCCCTGTCCTATCTGTTGATCACCCGGCCGACCGGCATCATCAACTTCGCGGTGGGTGAGTGGGCCATGGTGGCGGCCTTTGGCGGGTTCCTGGTCTTGTCCCGCTACGAGTGGCCCTACCCGTTGGGCATGGCCTTCGTGCTGGTGGTCATGGCGGCGGTGGGCTGGATCACTGAACGCTTTGCGGTCCGACCGCTGGTGGAGAAGGGCGCGCCGCCATTGGCGCCGATCCTGGCCTTACTTGGCATGCTGGTGGTGTTTCGCGAGATCATATCAGTGAGCATGGGGCCGGATCCGCAGCCGGTGCCTCCGTTGTTCGGCTACGGGCGGCTGGAGCTGGGCATGATTGCGGGATCCTACCAAAGCTTCTTCATCATTGCCGTCACGTTTGCGGTGTTCGGTCTCGTCTGGTATTTCTTCGAGCGCACGTTGGCTGGCCGATCGTTCGAGGCGGTCGCGATTGACCGTCGTGCGGCCGCTTTGATGGGCATCAATCTGCGGCGGGTCACCGCGCTGGCTTTTGCCGGCAGCGCCGGTGTCGCCGGGCTCGCCGGGCTGCTGGTGTCACCCAACGTGTCGGCGCACTACCTGATGGGTCTGCCGTTGGCGATTCAGGGATTCACCGCCCTGGTAATCGGCGGCGTCGGGCGCGTGGAAGGCGCCTTGCTGGGCGGGCTTATCCTGGCCATTGCCGAACAGGCCACGGTGCGGTATGCGCCGATTCCGCCCGGTCTGGCGCAAGGCGTGCCGCTAGTGCTGCTGATCGCATTTCTGCTGGTGCGCCCGACGGGACTATTGCAGGCGCGGGAGTCGCGGGCATGAAGTCGCTGGCTGGTTTCGTGTTCGCGGCGCTCGTGTTGTCGGCCATCGCGTTCATGCTCGGCTCGTACCACACCGACGTCTACCGCAAGCTGCTGTTGTGGATTACGCTGGCGCTGGGCTACAACTTTCTGTTCGGCATCGCCGGACAGGTTGCGTTCTCGCATTTCACGTTCTACGGCATCGGCGCGTATGCGATGGTGATCCTGCTGTTTCAGGTCGGGCTGCCGCTGCCGCTGGCAGTGGTGGCTGGCATCATCGTGTGTGTGGTGCTGGCGCTGGTGGTGGCTATTCCCGCCACCCGGCTCGAGGGTTTTTATCTGGCGCTGGCCACGTTGGCATTCGCGCAGTTGTTCATCGTCGTGCTCAACGAGGGCGGCTCGGTCACCGGCGGTGCGGGCGGTCTGGCCAATTACCGACTGCCCGACATCTTTGGTGTGCGTGTGACCGGCCCCTGGTACACCGTGGTGATCGTGTTCCTGATGCTGGGCACGCTGGCCGTGTTGTGGCGACTCGACCGTTCCTGGTTCGGTCGGGCCTGCCGCGCCGTGCGGGACGATCCGCAGGCGGCGCAGGCGATGGGTATCAACATCACCACCACCCGGATCGTTGCCTATGCGGTGACCAGCGCGCTGGCTGGTGCTGCCGGTATGGTTTACGCGTTTGTCGACAACACCGTCAACCCGCCGATCTTCGGCCTCGAGAACTCGTTTCTGCTGCTGTTCATGGTGATCGTCGGCGGCAGTGGCCGACCCGCGGGCGCCATCGTGGGCGCGATCCTGCTCTACCTGATGCCGTTCTTCCTGTCGCCGCTGATTGGCCATCACCATGCGTTGGTGTTTGGCGTGGTAATGGTGGCTGTGGTGTTGTTTCAGCCGAAGGGACTGATCGGGATCTGGGACAGCTGGATGGCCCGCCGGAGGGTGTCATGAACGCGCCGATACAGCGCACCGGCACCGGCCCCGGAACCGGTACGGGTGGCAGTGCCAGACCGGCTGTACCCACACGGCCGCTGCTGGTGGCCAGGGGTTTGTCGAAACATTTCGGTGGACTGCAGGCGGTTGCCGAGCTGGACCTGGATGTGCGCGAAGGCGAAATCCTGGGCGTCATCGGTCCCAACGGCGCCGGCAAGAGCACGACGTTCAATATGATTGCCGGGGCGTTGGCGCCCACCCGTGGTTCGCTGGTGTTCGACGGCAAGGAGTTGACCGGACTGCCGGCGCATGCAATGGCGGCGCGCGGCATCATGCGCACCTTTCAGCACAACAAGCCGTTTGCCAGCATGACGGTGCGCGAAAACGTGATGGTCGGCATGCACCGCCGGCTGCAGGGCGCGTTGTGGCGGGTGCTGCTCGCAGGTGTTGGCGCGGTACGCGCCGAACGTGAGGCCGTGCGGCAGGCGGACGAGCTGATTACGTTCGTCGGGCTTGGGCAATGGCGCGACGCCGACGTGGACACCTTGTCGTTCGGGCAGGGCCGCTTGCTCGAGATTGCCCGTGCGCTGGCATCCGAGCCGCGCCTGATCCTGCTTGACGAACCCGCCGCCGGCCTCACGCCGGCTGAGTGCGAACGCCTGTCCGGCATCGTCCGCGAGATCGCGCAACGCGGCATCGCAGTGTTACTGATCGAGCATGACATGCGCTTCCTGATGCCGCTGGCAGATCGGGTCGTGGTGCTGAACTTCGGGCGCAAGATCGCGCAGGGCACGCCGGCCGAGATACGCGCCGATGAAGCGGTGGTCCAGGCCTACCTGGGCGACCTGGGGGCCATGACCGATGCTTGAGGTTCGCAATTTGTCGGGTGGTTATGGTCACGGCCTGGTGGTGCACGGCGTGAGTCTGGAGGTTGCACGTGGCGAGACCATTGCGCTGCTCGGCCCCAATGGCGCCGGAAAATCGACGCTGCTGGGTGCGTTGTCCGGCACGTTGCCCAGCCGCAGCGGCAGCATCCTGATCGATGGCTCCGAACTGATCGCGATGCCCAGCCACGACATCGTCGGGCGCGGTGTGGTGCAGGTGCCAGAGGGGCGGCGCATGTTTGCGCCGCTGTCGGTGCGCGACAACCTGCGCCTGGGAACGGTGCGCCTGGCCGGTCGTTCGGCGCGTGCCGAACGCGAACGATTCGATTTCGTCTACGACCTGTTCCCGCGCCTGGCTGAGCGTCGCCAGCAACTGGCCGGTACCTTGTCTGGTGGCGAGCAGCAGATGGTGGCGATTGGCCGTGCACTGATGTCGATGCCGCGCGTGCTGCTGTTGGACGAACCCTTTCTCGGTCTGGCCCCGCTGGTGGTTGAGGAGATTCGGCACGCACTCGACGCGTTGCGCAGCGCTGGCCTGACCATGATTCTGGTGGAGCAGAAGCTCGATATCGCGCTGCCGTTTACCAGTCGGGCCTATGTGTTGATCAAGGGCCGGGTGGCACTGACCGAGCCTAGTGCGCAGATGGCCACGCGCGATCATTTGCCACAGTTGTATTTCGATCTTGCAAAGGAGCCCGCACCATGACGAACACACACCACACTGGCGCAATGGCCGGCGCGGCCCATGGCGCGACCGTGATGACCCGCGGCTTGCACCATCTGGCACTCAACACCGACGACATGAAAATGACGATCGACTTCTATGCCGGCGTGCTGGGCATGCCGCTGGTGCATGCGCTCAAGGTGCCGCCCGGTCTGGGGACTGGCCCGGGCAATCGCGGCAATCCGCCGTTCGAGAACCTGCGTCACTACTTTTTCGATGCGGGTGGCGACTGCCTGGTGGCTTTTTTCGAGATGCCCAGGGGTGCCAAGGAAAAAGGCGATCGGGATGCGATCGCTGCCATGCAGCATTGTTCGTTTGCCGTCACCGAGGCGCGCTTCCAGGACTTGTGCGCTCGCCTGCGCAATGCAGGTGTCGCGCTGATAGGTCCGATCCCGGTTGGCGCACGCACCTGGTCGGTCTATTTCTTCGACCCCAATGGCATCCGGCTCGAGTTGTCGTACCAGGAGGAAGACGGCGACGACATCCGGGTGGTTGACCGCTGGACCCAGACCCGCGACGAGGCACTGGCCGAGTTGCGAACCATGTCGGATGACGCGCACTGGCTGGCGCAGGTGACGCGCCACCTGTCCGACGCCCGCACCTAGACCTCATCACACACACGAAGGAGATCACCATGTCGCATCCTGTTCCGGTCCACGGCCTGCACCATGTGGCCTATCGCTGCCGCGACGCCGAAGAAACCCGCCATTTTTACGAAGACCTGCTCGGCCTGCCGCTGGTGCATGTGGTGCGCGCAGATGCCGTCGAGAGTACCGGCGAGGCGTGTCCCTTCGTTCACCTGTTCTTCGAGATGACGGACGGTAGTTGCGTGGCTTTTTTCGACCTGGGCGACAATATTGCGGCCGAACCATCGCCGAATACGCCACGCTGGGTTAACCATCTGGCCATGCGTGTCGGGTCACAGGCCGACGTGGACCAGGCCAGGGCGCGCCTGATCGCGGCTGGCGTGGACGTGATCGGACCGGTGTCGCACGACGGATTCGTGCATTCGATCTATTTTTTCGATCCCAACGGCATCCGGCTCGAACTCACGCTGACGACCTCCAGTGACGACGAACTGAAGGCTTTCAAAGAAGAGGCCCATGCGGCCTGCGCTTCATGGACGCAGGAAAAACTGAGCCGCCAGCCAGTGCATTGAGCCGGGCTGCAATTGCACGATCAAGGAGATACGGTGATGACGGATGCGCAGAAGCGGTACGAGGTGCAGGCCGAATGGGTGCACGTGAAATATGCAGAGACATCGGCGTTCAAGGAGGTATACGGCTTTGCCGGCAACCAGGGTGTGGTCAATCTGGAAGGCATCCGGTACCTGCCCGAGGACCGACCCTCGGGCACCTTGCTGATCTACATGCATCCGGCATCCACGCTGCAGTTGTTGCCGATGCCACGTGCGATGGCCGAACGGGGCGTGCATGTGTTGTGCGCTGCGAGCCGCTATGCGCGCAACGACACCGCGCTGATCATGGAGAACGTCGTCGTCGACCTGGGGGCCTACATGCGTCACGCGCGGGAGGTATGGGGCTACAAGACCGTCGTGCTGGCCGGCTGGTCGGGCGGAGGTTCGCTGGCTTTGTTCTACCAATCGCAGGCCGAGAAACCGACCGTGACGCATACGCCAGCCGGCGACCCCTGCAACATCATGGCCGCCGACTTGGTGCCGGCCGATGGCTTCATCGTCCAGGCCGCACATGTGTCGCGCGCCGTCGTGCTGGCGGACTGGATCGATCCCAGCGTGCTGGACGAAGACGACCCGGACCGCCGCGACCCGGAGCTGGACCTGTACCACCCGGACAACAAGCCGCCGTATTCGGCGCAGTTCCTGCAACGCTATCGGGCAGCGCAGTTGGCACGCATCCGACGCCGAACCGCCTGGGTGCGGGCACTGCTGGAGCGTTTGCGGGCGCAAGGCGGGCGGGAGATGGAGCGCGGCTTCGTTACCCACCGCACCATGGCCGAACCGCGTTTTCTCGATGGCAGCATCGATCCGAACGACCGACCCGTTGGCAGTTGTTTCATGGGTGACCCGGAGACCGTCAACACCGGACCGGTTGGCTCGGCCCGTTATTCGACGTTGCGCTCCTGGCTGTCGCAATGGTCCGTGGACGACACCCATGCGCACGGCGAGAAATGCGCCGGCTCCATCACGGTGCCGATGCTTGCCATCGAGCACAGCGCCGACGACGCCGTGCCGCAGCCCCACACCCGTCGCATCTTCGACGCCAGCGCCAGCCAGGACAAGTCCCTGCTGTGTATCCAGGGTGCGACCCACTATTTCACGGGTCAGCCGGAATTGCTGGACCTGGCGGCGCGGCAGTGCATCGACTGGATGCGCGAGCGCCACCTGCTCGACTGACGGATCTGACGCCTTTGCCTTGCCTCTGTGCGCCGCAGAGTGCGCGGGTGGTATGGCGGCGCTCGGTTTATGGCTCGGCTGCCGGTCGGGGTGGTGTTGTCTTGCGTGGGCGCCGAGCGCCGGTCGGCTCCGGCAGTTGGCCGATCTCGTCCTGCGCCAGGTTGTCGATCATGGCCAGCAGCACCTTGCGGGTGGTGGCCAGCTCCTGCGGCGAAACCCCCGTGGTGCTGATCCGGTTGGTGTCTTCGGCCAGTGGCACCAGCTGTTCCTTCAGCGCCCGGCCCGCGTCGGTCAGGTACACGTAGACGTTCTTTTTGTTGCTCGGAAGCTGCCGGCGGTTGATATAGCCCAGCGCTTCCATGGCCTTCATGGCGGCGAAGGTGGTGGGCTCCATCACGCCGGCGCGTTCGCTCAGTTCCTTCTGGGTCAGTCCGTCGGATTCCCACAGGATACGCAGAAAGCTCCAGTGGCCGAACGGCACCCGGTGCGGCGCCAGGCGCAGTTGCAGGGCGCGCCGGAACGCGCGTTCGGTATCGCGGACCAAATGCGCCAACCGGTCGTTGGGTACGGCCTCGCGCCAGTGGCGCAGGATGTCCTGGGTTTGGTGTCGCATCGGTGTCGGCGGGTGGGGATATCAGCGTTTGGGCAGCCCGGTTTGCAGGCGCAACAACTGGGGCTGCCCGTTCATGGCAGATGCCAATAATGCCAGACAAACCTCGGTCGTGGCCTGCGCCCAGGCGCCGCTGTGCAGTGCCGGCCGGTGGTGCACCACCACGTCGACCAGTTCGTCGATCACCTCGCTGCGAGGCACCGTCGGGTTGGGCAGGGGTTCGAATCGGCGTTGCAGGTCGCCGAAGATCTCCACGCCCGTGGGGGTCGGGCGCAGGTCGGCCCGCTCGCAGCTGACAATGACCGGACCGAAATGCTGGTGCGCGGATGGCCGCTCCAGCGTCGCGGGATCGTACAGGTCGCCGCCATAGTTGCGCCGGACCTTGAGGTCGGCTTCCTGCGTCGATTGCGCCAGGCCGGCCAGCCTGCGGCGCGCCGCGCCATGGTCCTGCGCGTTCTTGGGCAGTCCCATCTCGCCGGTCTGCTCCATCCACGCGTCGCTGTCGAAGTGGCCATATCCGCTGTAGGTCGCGCTGGCGAATACCCCGTCGTCGAACGCCAGCAAGGCCTGGTAGGCGCCCTCGGTGGGCCGTGCGGCGTCCCATGCGCCGGTGTGGGCCATCACGCTGCGCACCCGGCCGCCACCGAGCAGACGCAGCATGTCGATCTGATGCGCGGCCTGGCTGTGGATCACACCACCACCGCTGTGTGTGTCGAGTTCCTCCGGACGCCGTGGCCGGTACAGAAAGTCGGTGAAGTTCACCGCGGTGAGCATGCGCACCGCGCCGAATGCGCCGCTGTCGATCAGCGTGCGGGTGTGCAGGATCGGGGCGTTGAAACTGTGGCTGTGTCCAACCACCATTGCGACGCCGGCGGCCTCGGTGGCGGTGATCATGGCGCTGCAGGCGTCCAGCGTGATCGCCATCGGCTTTTCGACCAGCACATGTTTGCCATGCGCCGCTGCGATGCGCACGTGGTCAGCGTGGAACTGGTGCGGCGTGGCGATGTAAACCACCTGTACCGCCGGATCGGCACACAGGGCGTCGACCGAGTCGTAGCTGGGCGCGGCAAAGTCATGGGCGAACCGGGCGCGGGCCTGCGCCAGCGGGTCGGCAGCGGCGACCAGCCGCACGCGGGGGTCTCGACGGAAGGTGGACAGCATCAGCGTGAACGCGCGGCCCAGGCCGGCAACGCCGATGCGCAAAGGTGTGTGATTCATGATCGGGCCTCCGTTGCCTGTGGCGTCACAGGTCCAGCACCAGTTCGCCTCCGTTGGCGCGCGACACACACACCATGATCTGCTTCGCCTTCTCGTCGTCCAGCAGCACCATGTCGCGGTGTTCGGCAGCGCCGGACAGCAGCCCGGTGCGACAGGATCCGCAGGTGCCACTTTCGCACGAGCTGGGGACCGGGTGCCCGGCTGCCCGCAAGGCCTCCAGAATGCTTTGATCGACCGCCACCGGCAGCACGACGCTACTACGGGACAGCCGCACCGTAAACGGCACGTTGGCCGTGGTCTGGCTGGCGTCGACGCCGAAACTCTCGAAATGGATGGCGCCCGATGGCCAGTGGCCAGACATGTCGGCCACCGATTCCATCAGTCCGCGCGGGCCACAACAATAGACATGGGCACGGCCCGGGTTTTCGAACACTGGCCATAGATCCAGCGCCTGGTCGAGGTCGCCGTGGTCGTGGTGCAGTTGCAGCTGGGCGCCGAACTCGCTTTGCAGCAGCTCACCAAATGCGGTGCCAGCCGCATCGCGGGTGCAGTAGATGAGCCGGAACGGCGCGCGGCCACTGCGGCGCAACGCCCGCATCATCGCCAGGATTGGCGTGATGCCGATGCCCCCGGCGATGAACAGGAATTCGCCGGCGCGTGCATCGAGCTCGAAATTGTTGCGCGGCACACTGACCGGCACAGTGTCACCCACATCGACATCATCGACCATGCTGATGGAGCCGCCACGCCCGTGGGCGTCGCGTTTGACCCCAATCTGGTAGCTGTCGGTGTCGGCCGGGTCCGAACACAACGAGTAGTTGCGCCGCATGGCGGCCGGCGTCTGCACGGTCAGATGGGCGCCCGCACTGAACGGTGGCAATGGCGCGCCGCACCGATCGCGCAAGGTGAAACACCAGGTATCGGTGGCGACCTGTGCCTTGGCCGCTACCTGTAGTTCCATGAACGGGGGCTCGGGCGTGACGGCCGGGGCGGAGGTTCTGGCGTTCAACGGTCTTCCTTCGGAGGGATGGCGATCAAAAAGCGCTTGACAAAGCGTTTGTATGGCAATAATCTTAGCTTCCTAAGAAAAAAGATGCAAGGCATTTGATCCGGGTCAGTGTGAAAGGGACCGCCGCATGATGACGCAAGAAGAGAACGGCCTGCTGTGCCGGGTCGAGGGGCAGGCGCCGATGGGGCAGTTGATGCGCCGGCACTGGACGCCGGTCTGCCTGATAGAAGAAGTGTCCGAGCCCGATGGCACACCGATCCGTGCCAAGATGTTCGGTGAGGATCTGGTGGTGTTCCGCGACACTGAAGGCCGGGTTGGCGTGATGGACGAGTATTGCCCGCATCGGCGCGCCTCGCTGGTGCTCGGGCGCAACGAGAACTGCGGCCTGCGATGCCTGTACCACGGCTGGAAGATGGACGTGCACGGCAATGTGCTGGAGATGGTGTCCGAACCCGCTGCCAGCGGCATGGCGCAGAAAGTCAAGCACCTGGCGTACCCGACCCAGGAGTGGGGCGGTTTCGTCTGGGCCTACATGGGTCCGACTGAGTCCATGCCGGCGTTCCAGCCACCGGCCTGGGCGCCGACGGCTGATGTACGGGTGACGATTGCCAAGGCCATCATTCCGTGCAATTGGGCGCAGATTCTGGAGGGCGCGATCGATTCGGCGCACAGCTCCAGCCTGCATTCGTCGGACATGGTGCCGGCCCGGGTCGACAGTGCCAAGGCCACCGACTCCATGTGGCTGCGTCCTTCCACCGACAAGGCGCCGCGCATGCAGGTCGAGCGCACACCCTACGGCTTTCGCTATGCAGCCGTCCGCCGGCCGATCCACAACGCGGCGAAGAACGACTATGTTCGCTCGACGGTTTTCGTCGCGCCCGCCACCGCGCTCATACCCCCCAACAACCTGTACAACGTGGCCAACATCAACGTGCCGATGGACGACACCACTACGGCGTTCTATTTCATGGCCTGGGGCCATCCGTCCCAAACCCCGGACACCGACAGCTGGCGCAAGTTCCTGGGCCACCAACTGGGTGTCGACCTGGATGCCACCTATCGCCCGCTGCGCAACCGCGACAACATGTTCTGGCAGGATCGCGCCGCAATGAAGGCCGGCAACTTCACCGGTATCACCGGTTTTCCGAACCAGGACATCGCGATGTGGGTCACGATGGGCTCGATCGCCGATCGCACCCATGACCGCCTCGGCGCCAGTGATCTGGCCATCGTCGAATTCCGCAAACAGATGCTCGATGCGGTGCGCGCGTTCGCGCAAGGCGCACCGGCCATTGGCACCGGCGACGCAGCGATTCCCGCGTCGGTATGTTCGTTCCAGGCGATCGTGCCCAAAACCACCGACTGGCGCATGTTCGAGGCCCATCCCGTGTGGGACGCCGCCGAACCCGCGTTGGAGCCCTCGTATTCGACCTCTGCACTGAAAGCCTGAGCACCCATGTCCCGACTCAAACTCACCTTTGGCTGCTGGAACTACGACCGCACCCGTGCGCTGATGGACGGCAGTGTGGTGCCCGACGGCATCGACCTCAACTACCTCAACATGCCGGTGGAAGAGACCTTCTTCCGGATGTTGCGGCACAAGGAGTTCGATGTCGCCGAATTGTCGTTGTCGTCGTATTCGGCGTCGGTGTCCAGGCCCGAACGCCCGTTCGTGGCTATTCCGGTTTTTCCGTCGCGTTTTTTTCGCCACTCCAGCATCTATGTGAATGCCGACGCGGGCATTCGCACCGCGAAGGATCTGATCGGCAAACGCGTGGGTAACCCCGAATACCAGATGACGGCGCCGGTCTGGATCCGCGGCATCCTGTCGGATCACTATGGCGTTCCGGTCGATAGCGTGACCTACTTCACTGGCGGCGAGGAAGAGCCCGGGCGCTCCGAAAAAGTGGCGCTGGATCTGCCGGCCAACATCAAGGTCCAGCCCATTGGTCCCAAGCAGACCTTGTCGCAGATGTTGCGCGATGGTGAGATCGACGCGTTGTATACGGCGCGCATGCCGTCGAGTTTCCTCAGTGGTGGCGGCAAGGTCAAGCGCCTGTTCGAGGATTACGAACAAGTCGAGCGCAATTACTTCAAGGAGACCGGCCTGTTTCCGATCATGCACACCGTGGCGATCCGTCGTGAGGTGTATGAGGCCAACCGCTGGATCGCACAGTCGCTGATGAAGGCCTTCAACCAGGCGCAGCGGCGCGCGTACGACGACCTGTACGAGACCGCCGCGCTCAAGACCATGCTGCCGTGGCTGACCGCGCACGTGGAGCATGTCCGGCGCGAAATGGGCGAGGATTACTGGCCCTACGGATTCGAGAAGAACGAGGCTGTGTTGCGCACCTTCCTGCGGTACCACCACGAGCAGGGTCTATCCAAACGTCTGCTCGAACCACGGGAATTGTTTGTGCCCGAGGCAATGGAGGCCTTCAAGATCTGACGCGTGAGCGGTAGCGTCCGCGTGACGCGCCACGGGTCAGCCGGTAACCGTGAAGTTGCCGATCGCAATGGCTTTCCCGTTGACCAGGGCTTCGACATGGTGCGCGCCGGAATAGTGGCGGTGTGTGGTCAGGTCGACAAGCGAGATTCTCTTTTGCAGCCGTATCGCGTCGTTGGCCCCGAGTTGCAGCGACTTGGGGGTTGAACACCTTGGGGCTGGTTGATTCGTTGGCCTTGACGTCATGCACCTTCAATTCGACCAGCAGTTGCTGCGTCCGGGTGTCGGCGTTATGCAGCACGAACGCCACCCGCACGGCTGCGCCGATGGCCTTACTGCCGGGAACAATACCGGCCTCATCGATGCGCATCCGTGACTTGTCACCAAAACCGAGCACGTCCAGCACCGGTGTGGGATTGGCCTGGAACGCGGGTAGCCGCGGTGCCCACGGCAGCCGCGGCCGGCTACGCTCGGAGACAAGGCGGCGCACATGGTCGTTCGGGTCCTGCGCCCATAACGCCATTTGCTGCAAGGTGCGCTCCGGATGCAGTTGCAGCAAAGGCCGGATCGCATACTCGGCGGTGAACAGTGACGTCAATGTGTGCAGCGCCTGCATCGACAGCCTGGCGCCGGGTCGTATGGCTGTGCGGTGGTTCGCCGACCTTGCGCACGTTACACGGTGCAGCAGGATGTCTGCAACTCCGCCAACAGAAGACGCGGGCCTGCCCGGCCAAGCGACGACTTGACGTCATGGGTGTGGCATGCAGGCGCTGCACAACGGGGGCGCCGTGTGGCGGACTGTCGCCTGCCCGTGGCGACCATCAACGTCGATTCGAGGCCCGGGCTCCAACGCCCGGGTCACACACGCCAGGGTGAACCTGCATGCTTCCCATTTGCTGCTGATCGCCGTGGGCCTGGTGCTCGGCCCGGTGACTGGCGTCACCGCCTTGGAGTTGCCGCAGGATGAACTGATCGAACCGATCGGTGTTGGCGTTGCCATCATCCTGTTCGAAGGTGGCATGGACCTGAAGCTGGTCGAATTCCGGCTTGTCGGGCATGGCATCGGCCGCCTGACGCTGATCGGCCCGCCGCTGGCCTGGTTGTTCGGCACAGCGGGCGCTCACTATTTTGCGGGGCTGCACTGGTCGACCGCGTCGGTCCTGGGCGCCATTTTGGTGGTGACCGGGCCGACGGTGATCCTGCCACTGATCCGCCGGGCCCGGTTGAACAGGGACTCGGCGTCGCTGCTGAAATGGGAAGGCATCGCCAACGATCCGGTCGGCGTGTTGATCGCGGTGTTGACGTTCCAGTACCTGACCATCGGCCGCGGCTGGCAAAACACCTTGACGGGCGTGGGTGCCGCCATTGCAGCGGCCGCCGTGCTGGGTGGCCTGGGTGGCTGGGCCATCGGCTGGCTGTACCGGCGCGGCGCGGCGCCCGAGCACCTGAAGAGTCCGGTCCTGTTGGTGCTGGTGCTGCTCGTCTACTGGGCCAGCAACCTGGTGCAGCATGAGGCCGGCCTGCTCAGCGTCACGGTGATGGGCCTGGTGATCGGCAACATGAAGCTGATCGAACTCGAGGCGCTGCAGCGCTTCAAGGAGCACCTGACGGTCGTGTTGTTGTCGGTGCTGTTCATCGTCATTCCGTCGCAGTTGCAAGGCAGTGCGCTGGCGCTGCTGGACTGGCGCGTGGCCCTGTATGTACTGGCCGTATTGCTGGTTGTGCGGCCGCTGACTATTGCAGTAACGACCTTCGGCGCGCCGATGCGCCGATGCGCCGATCGGACAAGTTGTTGCTGGGCTGGATTGCACCAAGGGGCATCGTGGCCGCGGCCACCGCCGGCATCTTCGGGTCGGCGCTGGTGGCCGCGGGTTACCCGGACGCGGCCTTGCTGCTGCCGATCACCTTCGCTGTCATCATCGCCACCGTGCTGGCGCATGGCCTGAGCATCGGCGTGGTGGCCCGGCGCCTCGGCCTGGCGGCCGCGGGCGACAACGGTTTGCTCATCGTGGGCGCGAGTCCGTGGTCGAGTGCGCTGGCCGCGGCGCTGAACCGCCTGGGCGTCAATGTATTGCTGGTCGATGGCGCCTACGCGCGGTTGCGAGAGGCCCGCATGGACGGAACGCCGGTGTATTACGGTGAAATCCTGTCCGACCATGCCGAACACACGCTGGAGGCGCAACACCTGAGCCACCTGTTGTGTGCCACCGAGAACGAGTTTTACAACGCGCTGGTATGCAAGGCCCAGGGCCGCCGCTTCGGCCATCACCGGACCTTCCAGCTCGCCACCGACAAGGCCGCAGGCAAGGCGCTCAAGGACGTGCAGCTCCAGCAGCGGGGGTTCTTCGCGTTCGACCCGACCGCCAACCTCGGCATACTCAGTGAGCGTCTGACGCAGGGCTGGACGATGCAGTCCACCAAGCTGACCAAAAACCACGGCTGGGTCGAGTTCGCCGCCCGCATGGGTGAGTCCGGACAGAACTGGATGTTGCTGGGTGGCGTATCGCCGAGTGGCGCGTTTCGACTTTATTCGAAAGAACAACCTTTCAAGCTGGAAGTCGGCTGGATGGCGCTGTATTTTGCGCCGACGCAGGTGCCCGCCGCGCCGCCGGCACCCGCTTTACCGCTGGCAGGGGGAGTCGCCACCGGTGGCGGTGCCGTAAAATCAGGGGTTTTTCCCCTGAAACTTCGCAATGGCGCAAAGCCGGATTTCCCCGCCCACGAGTTTCAACAGTTCGCCATTGGTTCGGCTGCTTGCCGGTCTTGATATCGCCAATGTTGCCGATTCGACACAGACCTTTGCGGAAAAGCTGAGCCAATGGGTGGCCTGGACCGACGCGATCTCGCTTTCCAGCGCGCTCGACGGGGGGGCGGCCGCGCATGCATCTGTTGCAACCTCGAGCGGGGCCACTGAGGCAAACAGGGTGATCGAACAATTCAGGCAAGTGCGCAACGAACTGACGCAGTCCATTGCGCATGACGCCATGTTCGCCGAGGAGCCGGCGGGCAAGGCGCCGCCAGCGGCCGCTGCCGGGGAGGTCGATTTTGCGATTTACCGGCGCCACTATCTGGCAAGTCAGCGCGTGCTGGACGATCGGGTGAGCCGCTTGCGCGCCCAGGTGCGCGTTGCCGTTGCGCTGGTGTCGCCGGCGCTCAGCCGGCTCGCGGCACTGGATGCGGCCATGGAGCAGGCCTTGAGCGCCCCGCAGCGGCGCGTGCTGGCGAATGTACCGGTATTGCTGGAAAAGTGTTTCAAGGGGCTGCGCAAGGCACGACTCGAAGCGTCAACGGCAGGCTGCGCTCCGGACAGCGCCACACGGCCCACCGCGGACGCGGCCGCAGGCCCCACATGGCAGCGCGTGCTGCAGGCCGAACTGGAGATGCGCCTGCAGCCAGTCCAGGGAATGATCGACGCACTTGGCGGCAACGCAACTAGGCAAGCATGAACAGACATTTAGGAGTGGCCGCATTCGCCGTTGGCCTGGGCGCCGTCGGCTGGGTGGCTTATGGTTATCTCGGGTCGAACCGGCTGGCATTGACGATCACACTGCTGATCGGGGCGTTCTACCTGATGGGCGCCGTGGAGCTGCACCGCTTCCGAAAAGCCACTGACAACCTGCGCGCGGCGCTGGCCGTGCTGCCCGACACGTTGCCGGCGCTGGGAGACTGGCTTGCAACACTGCATGCGTCGCTGCGCAACGCGGTGCGCCTGCGCATCGAGGGCGAGCGCACCGGGTTGCCAGGACCGTCGATGACGCCGTACCTGGTCGGGCTGCTGGTGTTGCTGGGCATGCTGGGCACGTTCCTGGGCATGGTGGTCACGCTCAATGGTGCGGTGATGGCGTTGGAAAGCACGACCGACCTGGCCACCATTCGCGCTGCGCTGACCGCTCCGATCAAGGGCCTGGGGCTGGCGTTCGGCACCTCAATCGCCGGGGTAGCAGCATCGGCGATGCTGGGCCTGGTGTCGGCCTTGTGCCGGCGCGAGCGGCTGCAGGCAGCGCAATCGCTCGATGCACGTATTGCCACCAGCTTGCGCCGTTTCTCGCGCACCCACCAGCGCGAACAAACTCTGGAAAGCCTGCAGTTGCAGGCCCGCGTGATGCCCGAGGTGGTCGACCGGATGCAGACCATGATGGCGCAGATGGAGCGCCACAGCGAGAGTCTGAACGAACGTCTGCTCGCCGGTCAGGAGCGCTTTTACCAGCATGCCCAGAGCGCGTATGCCGATCTGGCGTCGTCCGTCGACAAGTCGCTCAAGGACAGCCTGACGGAGAGTGCCCGGCTGGCCGGCATGACGATCCAGCCGGTGGTCGAGGCGACGATGGCGGGCATCACGCGTGAAACGGCCGCGTTCCAGCAAACGATGTCCGCCACGGTGCAGCAGCAGCTCGACGGCCTGTCCGGCCGATTCGATTCCACCGTCACCACGGTCACCGACGCCTGGACCGGGGCGCTGGCCGGGCACGACGACCGCAGCCAGAGACTGACCGATGGCTTGGCGCTGTCGCTGGCCAGTTTCAACGATTCCTTCGCGCAGCGCGCGGCTGCGCTGCTGGCGTCGGCCGATGAGCGGCATATGGCGGCGCAGTGTGCCATGACCGCCTCGGTTCTGGAAATGGCGCAGCAAACCGGTGCCGTGCACGCGCAGATGGCCGATACCTTCCAACGCCAGCTCGACGGGGTGGCCGAGCGGTTCGGCGCCACCATGGCCGCCGCGGCGCAGAGCTGGCGCGATGCACTGGCCGAGCAGCAGCGCGGCAGCGAGAACCTGTCCGGGGCGATGCAGGCGGCTGTGACGGCGCTGGTGGACACGTTCGGGCAACAGTCGGTGTCGTTGCTCGAGACAGTTGCGCAGGCCCATGCCACGTTGCAGGCGGATCTGGCTGGCAGCGATCAGAAGCGGCTGACGGCGTGGAGCGATTCATTGGAGGCGATGGCATCGTCGCTGCGGCACGAGTCGCATCTGGCGGGCGCCCAGTCGCTGGAGCGCCAGGAGCAGATCTGCACCACGCTGGAGCAGACCGCCCGCACGGTTCAGACGCAGGCCGCCGAGCAGGCAAGCGCGACGATAGCCGAAATGGCAAAACTGATCGAAACCGCGTCCGAAGCCCCCCGGGCTGCTGCGCAGGTGGTCGGGGAGTTGCGCGAGAAACTGTCGGACTCCATGGTGCGCGACAACGACATGCTCGAGGAGCGCAGTCGCATCATGGGCACGCTGAGCACCCTGCTCGATGCGGTGAACCAGGCTGCCACCGAACAGCGTACGGCGATCGATGCGCTGGTGGCGTCCACCGCCGCGATGCTCGAGCGCACGGGAGCGCAGTTTGGCGAAAAAATCGAGCAGGCCTCGGAGAAGATGGAGACGGTTGCCGCGCAAGCCACCGGCAGCACCGTCGAGATTGCCAGCATGGGTGAGGCCTTCGGTGTCGCGGTGCAGCAGTTCGGTGCATCGAGCGACGTGCTGACCGATCATCTGCAGCGGATCGAGGCCGCATTGAGCAAATCGAGCACGCGCAGCGACGAGCAACTGGCCTATTACGTCGCGCAGGCGCGGGAAATCGTCGACCTGAGCATCTCGTCGCAAAAGCAGATCGTCGATGACCTGCAGCAGCTGGCCATCCGACAACAAGTGCCGCTGGCCAGCGAGGTGGCCTGATGGACGACACCGACGCTGCCTTGGAATCATCGGCGCCGGTCTGGCCGGTATTTGGCGACCTGATGTCGGGCCTGTTGGGCGCTTTCGTGCTGCTGCTGGTGGCGGTGGTGGGCGTGCAACTGGAGCTGGCGACCTCGCTGGAAGCCGAGGTCCAGAAGCGACAGCTCGCCGAGCAACGGCGCATGACGCTGGAGCAGGCGCTGGCGGTTCCACTGGCCGGCGGACGGGTGACGCTGAACAACGGGCGTATCGGCATCAGCGGCAGCGTGTTGTTCTCTCTGGCCTCCGACCAGTTACAGCCCGAGGGCCGGCAGTTGCTCAAAAGCCTGGCCGCGCCGTTGGCGACGTATCTGCAGAGCCGTGACGAACTGCTGATGGTGAGCGGCTTCACCGACGACCGGGTGGTGCGCGACAGCAACCGGCAATTTGCTGACAACCTGGAGTTGTCGGCCCAACGGGCCTTGACGGTGACCCGGGCCCTGATCGAAGAAGGTTTGCCTTCGGCATCGGTGTTCGCAGCCGCGTTCGGGCGCGAGCAACCGGTGGCGTCGAACGGCAATGCTGCAGGACGGGCGCTGAACCGGCGCGTCGAAATGGCACCCGTGCCGAAGAGTCCCAATGGACCCGACCGGCCACGCCGCTGACAACGGCCGGTCCGTGGCTCCGCAGGTGCAGCCGGAGCCCGACCATGTTGGCGATGCGGGCCTTGCCGCGCTGCGCGCGCGTGGTTCGCATCAATTCGATCCGAGCCGCTTTCGTTACCTCGAGGCACTGGCGCTGCGCGCGCGCCTGCACCATGGCGCGCTGCGAACCATGCTTGATTGGCGGCTGGCCGAGGCGGTGACAGCTTATGAGGCGTTGTTTGACGCGGCGCGCTCCGAGCTCGACATGGTCATTCCCGCTTTGACACAGAAATACCCGCAAGCCGCGCAGCAGTTGCGCCGGCTTCATTACGGCGGTGACCTCAGGGCCGTGCGTCTACTGGCCAGCCGGCTTGCCAGGCAACCGCACAGCGGACCGTTGGCGGAACTGCTCCTTCATATCGACGGACAGTCGACAAGCCGCGGGCCGGTCGGCGACAAGGCCCTTGACGCGGCAACACCATCCGACAGCGCGCCGATGGTCGAACTGAAGACAGTGCAACGCTTTCGGGACACCTGGAGCCGCTTGCGCGTCGGCGATCAGCTGGCCCGGTCGCAGGCGAAGATCCCGGAGAATCCGGGGCCGCTGAACTCCCATCTGCTGGTGTTACGCTCGTTGCGCCGCATGCAGGGGACGTCTCCCGCCTACCTTGCGCACTTCATGGCACATGTCGATGCCTTGGTGTGGCTGGATCAAGCAGTTTTGCGTGGACCGGCAACGGCAGGCAAGACGGCAGTGCAGGGGGGCAGCAAGCGCAAGGTCAGGGTGGCTGCGGCCAAGTCCGGTTAAGGCATCCCGACCCGGACATGCGGCCGATTGGCGATCCGCGCGTGACGATCGCCTCCGGAGAATCGCAATTTCATGGCGCCGCTGGCGATGCGCGTTGTACTGCGATTATCCATTTTCGAATAGACCGCTGGTCCCTATCCCCGGACTGCGTTTGGGCGGGCAACGCCTTTCGGTTCGTCGACGTGCATGAACGCGGCTGGCCGTAGTGTGCAGTCACGCTGCCTTCACGCTGTCCAACCCGTTTCCGCAAACCATTGGGTCGTCCACCCCGGCATCGCCTGCGCCGGCATGGGCCGTGCCACACCGTAGCCCTGCGCCAGTTCGCAGCCAATGCCCAGTAACAGGTCGCCATGCGCTTTGGTCTCGACCCCTTCGGCAATCACCTGGCGGTGAAAAACCCCAGCCAGTCCGATCACGCCCTGGACGATAGCCAGATCGTCCGGGTTATCCGTCATGTGAAGAATAAAGCTCTGGTCGATTTTGAGGAGTTCAGCGGGCAGGTGCTTGAGGTGGGTCAGCGATGAATAGCCCGTGCCGAAGTCATCCAGCGCAAAAGACACTCCAATGGCGTGACAGGCGTGCATCACGCCCGTGACTCTGGCAACGTCTTGCAGTGCACTGGTTTCCAGAATCTCTAGCTGCAGGCAGTGCGGCGCCACATCAGGGTGCCTTGCCAGAATGCCAGCCAACCGCTGTGGAAAGTCTTTCTGCTGCAATTGCAGTGCACCAATATTGACGCTGACGGGAAGATCCAGGCCCAGGCCGCGCCAGGTACTCATCTGCGCCAGCGCGGTGTCTATGACCCACTCTCCCAGCTCGACGCTCATGGGGTGATCTTCTTCAATGGAGGGCAGGAACGTCCCCGGAGGCAACAGCCCCCGCTCGGGGTGTTGCCAACGAATCAGGGCCTCGGCCCCTGACCTCACCGGAGCGCATATTGACCTTGGGCTGGTAGTACAGTATGAATTCACTGCGGCCCAGCGCCTCGCTGATGCGTCTCAACTCTTCATGGCGCCCATTAATCGCTGCATCATGGGCTATATCAAACAGGTGATGGCGATTTTTGCCGCCCTGCTTGGCCAAATACATGGCCTGATCGGCATGGCGCAACAGCACATCTGCACCCACATCGTCTTGCGGGTAAAAGGTGACGCCGATGCTGGCGGAGACGTGTACGCGCTGATCTGGCTCGACATTCTCGACGTCTGTGCTGGCAGGCAGCTTGATCTCAGTAGCCGCTGCCTCCAGCATTCGCTCGATGATCGGGATGCAATCGCTGGTCTGATCCAGATCGACCAACACTGCCACAAACTCGTCGCCACCCATTCGGGCCAGGGCGTCGCCCTCGCGCAGGGCCTCCTTCATGGCCTCGCATACGGCTATGAGTACGACATCACCAGCATCGTGGCCATGCGTGTCATTCACGGCCTTGATGTCGTCCAGATCGAGGTAAACCACAGCGACTGCCTTATCACGACGCTGGCTATGTGCAATGGCGTGTTGCAGGCGGTCGCTCAGCAACAGCCGGTTGGGCAAACCCGTCAAGGTGTCGTAGTGGGCGATGCGTTCGAGTTCGCTCTGGTGGGTCTTGATGGCCGTGATGTCGGAGAAAAGGGAGACGTAGTGCTGAATGATTCCAGCCGGATCACGCACGGCGCTGATAGTAAGAATTTCGGCATAGGTCTCGCCATTCTTGCGCCGGTTCCAGATTTCACCGCTCCAGTGCCCTTGCGTTGTGAGGGCGTGCCACATGGCCAAATAGAACGCTTTGTCGTGACGGGCCGACCGCAGGATGCGCGGGTTTTTGTCCAGCACTTCCTCACGGCTGTAGCCGGTGATCGTGGTGAACATGTCATTGACATCGATGATCGTGCCACTGGCATCGGTGATGGCAATGCCTTCGCGCGCATGGCTGAAGACACTGGCGGCGAGTTGGAGCTTGTCTTCGGCTCCTTTGCGTTGGGTGATGTCACGAATAACCCCCACCAGGAAGCAGATGCCGGACTCATCTGTGTACCGGGTTTTCCGGGTCAGAATGGTTTGGGTGCTCCTTCCTCTGATCGTAATCGTCTCTTCGTTTGAACTCTCACGCCCATCACTGAGCACCTGATTGTCAACACGCAAAAATAGTTCGCGCTCTGCCGGGGCGACATCCTCGGCAAGTGTCTTGCCAATCAAATCTTCCCTGGCGGTCTCAAAGAGCGCGCAAAACGCATCATTGGCAATAAGAATTCTGCTTTGATCGTCCTTGACAAATACGGGGTCACCGACGGCATTGATGATGTTGTTGAGATAACGCTCGCTTTTCCGAAGTTGGTCGGCATTGATCGCCAACCTGCTGACATAGCGGTACATCGCGACGGCAAGAAAAAGTAGGGTGACCGCGACAAAAAGCCAACCTTTCAGTGTGCTGCTGACTGCCAACTCGCCTGGGTTTCCGATAAACGCGGTAACGAGTTGATCGAATAATAGAAACCATAGCGCGCAGAAAATGGCATAAGCCAGCGCAGTCCTGTGCGCGGCTTGATAGACCGAATGCTTCTTGAAATCGGCTAGTTCAAGTCTTGGAGAGCCTGCTTCAATCATTGAAGGCCTTCCCCGGCATGTCGACGTTTGGACATGGATTGCGCCTGATCATCGCTGACTTTTGGTCGCCAATAACCGGGTGACAGCAGACGCGGAACTGGCGAATAGGGTGGTCAATCAATTGGAGCCGACGCTGGTCTGAATGGCAGGAAATGCCAGATCGCGGGACTTCAGTGCGCGCCGCAGCAAGGCCAAGTGCCGTTTGCAGATGGCTACGAGCTCAAACACGCTTTTGCGGTTAGGTTTAGTGAGCATCATTTTTTGTCCATGCGATGCCTCGGCATAAGACTCTATTCAGTTTAGGCAAGAACGGTTGCAGGGTCTGTGCGTTGCCGCACATTGCATTGTCTCGGGCACTTGCCCTGGCAGTACCAGGGATTGACGGCCGTTGACAGGCCGCTGCTGCCTGATTCCTCGGCTCGCTACCGGACCCTTTGGTTACGCCTGCTGTTGCGTCGAATTGCCTGTGGGGCCTGGCGTGGCTTGCGCCAAAGCGCAGCAACCAGCCCCGGGTCCCGGTGTCTGTTCTGGTCCGCGCCATACCGATGGCCTGAGGGCTCATGGCGACAGCATGGTCAGCGAGTGAGGAGCCTCGTTTTCGGAAGATGCGATCCTGATCGTCGAATCTGAGATGGCGGCGATTCCTGGTGACTATGTCATCACTGCGGAGTGAAGACTGGCAGACCAGCTTCAACCCGTTGGGATAGTCAATCCTAGCTGGGGTCGTCCGGGGGTGTTACGTCCGTCAACATCTGAGGATCGGCACCCCTGTTTTGTCCCAAGTCTTTTGATAGCGTTTGCAGTATCGAGCCCGAATGTATTGCGGGACGTTGAACGGGTTTGATGGTTCGGTTTGATTT
>Ga0209390_10000303_pt1 | contig 94082 bp, 79 predicted proteins | sample BON01_FD_187212 | JGI IMG/M metagenome (GOLD analysis project Ga0209390, IMG submission 187212) | Freshwater microbial communities from Lake Bonney liftoff mats and glacier meltwater in Antarctica - BON-01 (SPAdes) (version 2) | ecosystem: Environmental > Aquatic > Freshwater > Ice > Glacier... | reverse complement strand
TCTTTCCTTGCTCTATTGCTTGTACAACTTCTAATTTAAAAGACATCGAATAGTCTTTTTGGGTTCGCTTAATGTAGCGTGCTTCTTGTGATTTTTCCATTAGGATACTTTTTGTGTATCGCTATTTCAGGACGGGACATAATTATAAAATAAAAAACCTACTTATTAAAGTAGGTTTTTTTATTTTTGTTAGAATATGAATTTAACTTCTAAACAACCTATTGGCATCTTTGACTCTGGTATTGGCGGAACTTCTATTTGGAAAGAAATACATCTGCTTTTACCAAATGAAAACACCATCTATTTAGCAGATAGCAAAAACGCACCATACGGACAAAAATCTGAAGAAAAAATTCTTGAATTATCTATAAAAAACACTAAATTTTTATTAAATAAAAACTGCAAATTAATTGTTGTTGCCTGTAATACCGCTACAACAAATGCAATTAAATATTTAAGAGAAAATTATACGATTCCTTTTATAGGAATTGAGCCTGCAATAAAACCTGCTTCTATAAATACCAAAACAAAAAATATTGGAATCTTAGCTACAAAAGGCACTTTAAACAGTCGTTTGTTTGCTACAACTTCTAACAGTATTAGTCAAGAAATTTCTATTATAGAACAAGTAGGAGAAGGTTTGGTTGAGTTGATTGAAAATGGACAATTAGTTTCAAAAGAAATGACTCAGTTGCTAACTAATCATTTGCAAAAATTGTTAAAACATAATATTGATTACCTGGTTTTAGGGTGTACTCATTATCCGTATTTAATACCACAAATACAAGAAATAATAGGACCTTTTATAACAATTATAGATTCTGGTCAAGCTGTTGCAAAAAACACTAAAAAGATTTTAGAAGAAAATAGTTTGTTAAATACTCAAAAGTTAAATGCAAGTCATTTGTTTTACACCAATGCAACAACAAAGGTGTTGAAATTAGTTTTAGAAAATAATCAGAATTATAGCGTAGAAAAATTAAATTTCTAAGTTAGAAAGAAGCATTAATGTTAGGGCAAGCAGCAGCTCTCTGAGTTTGACAAAAAATATTTATTCCTAAAGTAATTTGATGATAACCGGTATCAGAAAACACAATATCTCCCAGTTGTTTTGTGAAGGTATAAGAAATTATCATTTGATTATAGTTTACACCAACAATTGGAGAAAGATAATTTAGATTTTCTATAGCTCCTTTATCAAAACTTCTTCTATAAGATAATGCTGCCCACAAAGTAGCTTTGTTTAATTTTTTATACGCTTTAATATTAAAATCTGCAATTGTTTCTCCCGTTCCTTCTCTTAACTGCAACATAAATGAAGGCTCAAATTGAACTTTTTCTCTGTAATCAAAGAAATACCCTGCGCTAAAAATATAGTTTCTTAAATCTAAGGGTTCTAGCCTGTTATTTAAATTATTTTTAGCAGAAAGCAATAAATTTTTTACTGTAAAATAAGATGAAAAACCAGCTCTATGATAAGCAACACTAAAATCTGCATTAAAATAACTTGTACTTTCAATTAGTTGTTGCACCGTTATATCTCCAAAAAAAGTTCTTTGATCAGATTGATTTTGAACCGCTATTGCAGATAAACCAAATGAAAGTTGTTCAAAAATACTACCATTTCCAATATCTAAATGATATGCATAAGTAGCTTGAATTCCCTTTTGAGAATGATATCCGTTTTTATCATTAAAAACAACAAAACCCATTGCTGCTTTTTCTCCAAATTTATTATGAAAACTTAATGTCTGTAATTCTGGCGCGTTATCTACGCCTTGCCATTGTTTTCTTCCTGTAAATCTAATTTTACCGCAAGTTCCAATTCCTGCCGCAGAAGGATGAATTAAAAACACATTATCAGACAAATAATCAGAATAAATTGGTAACGTTTCTTGACCTACAACAGATAAAGAACTGAAAAATAAAAAAAGTAAAATAATTGCTCTTTGCAAAGTGTATTTTTTAAATGTTTTAAGCTTTCAAATATAGCATATTCAATTAATGATATCCTTTTTTAACTAAAAAAATACTAACAAAAACAATTCTGATTAAAAATAGTATCTTTAAATTCTAATATTCTTTATCTTTATACATTAATCAACAACCAAATTGTCTCTTATATGAAAATAAAACCTATTTTTTTTGCTATCTTTTTTACTTTTATTTTGATCGGATGTAAACCTAACCAACCAAAAAACTCAACTCAATTAAATTCCACTTCTTCTTCAAACAATATTAAAATTGATGAAGCTCAATTACTAAATAACATAAAAATATTAGCAAGTGATTCTTTAGAAGGAAGAGGTTTTTCTAAACCTGGCAATTATAAAGCTCAACAATTAATTGCTAACGAGTTTAAAAGGTTACAATTAGCAACCACTTTAGAAACTGGTTATATACAAGAGTTTACAACTACATATCAAGGCGCAAGAAGACAACGTATGTTTCCTGTAAATGGAAAAGATAAAAATGATGTAAATGTACCAGATACAACAGTTGTTGGAGGGAATGTTATTGGTATGATAAAAGGAAAATCTGACAAAGTAATTGTTATTACCGGACATCATGATCATTTAGGAATTAGAAATGGTAAAATATTTAATGGTGCTGATGACGATGCTTCTGGAGCTGCCGCTGTAATTACAATTGCAGATTATTTTAAAGATAAAACACCTTATCATACCTTAGTTTTTGCTACAGTTGATGCTGAAGAAGCAGGAATGCATGGTTCTAGTTATTTAGTAAATAACTTTCCTTTAGGAAAACAAAATATCGTTTTAAATATAAATATGGATATGATTGCTCACAACGATAAAAACGAATTGTATGCTTGTGGTTTGTATCATTATCCACAATTAAAAGAACCTTTAACAAAGGTGATTTCTTCTATTAATTTATTATCAGGACATGATGACCCGAAAGATAAAACAAAAGACAACTGGACTAATTCATCTGATCATAGATCATTTCACAAAGAAAAAATACCTTTTATTTATTTCGGAGTTGAAGATCATAAAGACTACCACAAAGACACAGACACTTTTGAAAACATTAATCAAGAGTTTTATATAGAAGCTGTGAAGCTAATTATTCAATCAATTGAAAATTATGACACCTTTTTGAAAACAAACTAGCACTTATGAGAAATAATAATTGGTTTTTATAGCGTTAACTGGATTCATTTCATTGTGAGTTTTCTATTTCTTTTGACTTTTTAAAAATTGTTTCATTGCAAATATCAGAGCTGGCAGGTTATCATTAGAAGTAGAATGCCCGGCTCCTTCGATTACTACCATTTTAGATCCTGGTACTAAATCACTTAGCTTCCTCACAGTCTCTGGACGAGCCTCATCAAATTCACCAGTAGTAAATAATACTGGTACCTTGATGTTTTTAAGTGTTTGATGTATGTCATAATTTCTTAGTGTCCCCGTTGAAGTAAACTCACTTGGACCCCACATATAGTTGTATATAAATGGGTCAGATTTGTATTCTAGGGTATCATAAGGATGCGGTTTATATGCTGTTCTCCTTCCATGTTTTTTTGCAAAAATTTTGTTGGCATTGGCATACGAATCAGTGTTAAAAATACTATCAGCTTCAGCAATTCGTATGGCAGACTGAATAGAATCAGGTAACGCAGCTATAAGTATATCTGCATCGGCAGTCCAAATAGAGGTGCTGAAATAGGGGCTATTAAATATAAGTCCCTTAATACCTTCCGGATATTTATTATAGTATTCCAGCGCCAAGGCAGTGCCCCAGGAACCTCCAGATAAATAAAACTCATTCAAATTCAAGGCAATTTTAACGGCACGTACTTGCTCAACAAGTTTATGCACTTTAAGAAGAGTAGTATCTTTATGGTGGTCAGATCGTCCATTTCCTAATTGATCAAATATAATTACTGGACGTTCATCGGCAATTTCCGATAAATTAAAATTGCTTTTACCACCTGGTCCTCCATGAAGGTAAAGCAAAGGGCTGATGTCTCCTTCACCCATTATTCCGTACCAAATATTTCCACCTTCTACTTTTATGAATCCATTTTTAGCCTTCAAATATGGATTTGTTCTTTTCTCAGAAGGAGCACAACTAGTAATAAAGAGAATCATAATACCAATAACCACAAGAGAAGTTTCTCCAATAGCATCTTTAAAGTATTTGCCCGTTTTATTTTTTTTCATAAGAAGTAATTTTCTGAAATGTATAAATAATTTAATCATAGGTTCCTTAATTAATTGCTCAAGATACTAAAAATATACAAGTCACTAATTTACGGAAAGTGATATGCCTTCTATTGTTTCGTGAGCACAAGAAAAACCCTAACATTTCTGAAAGGGGTTTATTAAATTTTTTTAATTTATTATGGTTTATTTTTTTATAAACTTTCTATTGGTTTGACGCACACCATCTGAAATCCTAATGATATACACTCCGCTTGGTAATGCACTTACATCTATAGTATTTGTATTCTTGGTTTTAAGTACTTCTTTACCTAGAATATCATAAACAGATACCATGGCTGGAGTTTGATTACCTTCTATAAACAGTATACTATTTGTTGGATTCGGATAATAGAAGTTGTTTTCTGACATGAAAACCTCTTTTGTGTCCAGCGCATTACAGTTTGCATTATAATAAGTACAAAGAATAGCATCTATTTCAGCAATAATTTCGTCTGCAATGATACTAGAATATTCCGGATACGCTGCATAGCCAGCTCCTGCCATAGCTTCCCAACGTTCTTTGTTACGGTCACCGTTTTTACCAGCATCTATCATTGCGTTAAAATAAGCCACAAATTCTTCTTTATTTCTTGGTACAATTGTTCTATAATGTTCTATTCTTTCTTTAATTTCATTAGAGGATGGTAATGCTACCAATTCTGTTAAAGTTTCCTCCGAGGGAATAAAACCCCAAATATGTAATAATGGCGCTAGATTAATATTCAATTGTTTTGAAGCATTTAATATAAAATTATCCCTTTTTGGCCAATGCGCTTTTGTATCTGGAAATACAGATGTATCTAACCCTAGGTCATAATAGTACTTATTAATTTTGCCCACTGCTTCCCAACCAAATAGCGCTGCTATTTCAATATATTTTCCATGTCCTCTGCTCTGATACATCATTTCATTTCCCCTAAAATCAGGTGCCCCTAAATCAAAACCTCTGTCTTCATAGTGCATTCCATTACCGATTCTAAAATTTGGTGATATAAACCAATCCATCATCGCCTCTTCTCTATTATAGTTTTGCTGAATTGAATACTCAAAAGAACGGTCAATAGTTTCATTAAAAACTAAATTATATACTGCAGCTGCAGGAAAGTTCACATTACTCTCTACTTCATCAGGTAATGTTGGTAAATTATGCAAATGCCCCATTTCGTGAAGGATTATAAAATGCGCACCTTCATATCCTTTCTCTCCTTGGGCATATATATCACTTGCTTGAAAACCAACATTAATCACATGCTTCTGGCTATTTGCATCTCCTGGTGCTATTGGGTCGCTCCCTTCTAGAAACATAGGATAGGATGCGGCTGCCCAAGTTCCTTGTGCTGGATTCATACGATCAAATCGAATATACTCTGCTCTTATTCTTTTTGAGGGTCTTCCTGCAATATCCTGAAACACTTGAAAAGTCTCATTCCATTTTGACAATATATTTGTTGGATCATTTAGTTGTTCATTCACATAATTTGCCATTGGGCGCGTTATGGTTGTCATAAAATTATCCGATTCCCAATCAACCCATTTCACATGGTCTTTTGCCAATTCTGTCTGATATTCCGCTAACGAAGTTTCAGCTCCAGTTTTAGTTGAGAAATAAGGCATTTTAACAACATTTGAGAAATTAATTGTAACGTTACCAAGATTAGAATTTTTTGGAACTTTAATATACATGGGTCCTCCAAAAGGATTTGTTATTTTTGTTGCAGTACTATTTAATTCAAAACTTTGAGTGACTCTTGCAAAACGATTAATTGCTCTCCCTTCTATATTCCACTCAGAGGTTCCTATTATAACTTTTAATTTTTCATTTGTAATACTAGCGTCAATAGAAACGGAGACAATATCACCAGGAGCAGCATAATAGCCAGTCATCCGATAGACTTCCGCTTGTCCGTTTAAAAAATACTTTTCATCTGTATTGTAATTTCCATCTATAGTAATCTCCGCTTGCACCCTTGGAGCAGCTTCTGAAACTGGCCCCGGCCAAATACTGGCATCTTCGTATATAAAGTTTTCAAAAGAAGCTTTTTTTATATTATCTGAAGTAAAATATACATCATGCAAGGATTGTTGAATTAAATATTGAATTTTAGTTTCTTCAGGAAATTCTTGTGGATCTTTCTTTTTCATTTCAAAAAATATTGGACCATAATTATCTTCATAAGCTTTCATATAGTCCTTTAATTCTGAAAATACGGGTTCATAATTGTTATCCCAATTATTTATAAATGAAAGGTAATAGGTCTCTTTTTCAGAGGCTGTTAAAGATTGATTACCTAATATACTATTCTTAAAAAGAGTCAGTATATTTTTGATGATACTTGAGTCTCCAGGAGCTCTAGGTGAATAAATTTTAAGATCATCAATTAATAAAGGCCCATTAGAAGCAAATAAGCCACCAAAAACATTTCTGTTACCATAAAAACGACCCAACCCCTTGTCTACACCAATATAAATTTGTTCTTCCTTTAACGCTTTTTTAAAAGCAGGCATTTCAATATTAGGCCATTGCTCGTCAAAAAAATATTTTTTAAGTCCCCCATCAATTTTAATAATAATGTTAGGAAATTGCTCATCAAATACAAAGGTCATTGAAAAATCAACCCAAGTATCTAAATCAATAGATTTAAGAATAAACCACTGTCCTGCTACATCGGAAAGAGGGTCTTCTTTCCCTCCTACAAAAAGAAAGAGATCGTATTTAGTGACGCCATCATCATACCATTTCCTAACTGAAACGGTAAAACCAGTTGCTCTTTGATCTACTTCAGTATTCCCCACAATTGTACGTAAACCCTCTCTAGAATTATCCTCAGACCATCCAATTGAGGGAATTTTAAATTTAAAATCTAAAGCAAACGATTTGCTTATATCTACTTGATCGTTTACAGAATTTGGTAATTTAACATAGTCAAATAAGCCCAAACTCAATATTTTATTATCGCCCTCAGAGATAAAGTTTTCAGCACTTGTTTCTTTCGGTAAATTACATACGTCTATTCCAAAACTAGTGCTAATGTCTGCACAATGACCTGCTTCATAGAGATCACAACAATTTTGTGGATTAAAAAGTCCGGTTTGATTATTAATGTCATCATTTAGATTCTCATTGAATGAATAGCTTGCTATCTGCGCAAAAGAAATAAAAGGCAGTAAAAAGAATAATTGGAAAAAAAATTTAATTTTATTCATAGTATATTTAGTTTAATTAACACTTTTAAAAGAAACCGTCTCCTGGAGGTCCAGGACTTTGGGCTTGCGCTTTTTGTGGGTTTAAAATCATATAGGTGCCTAAAGCAGTTAATGCTGCATATTTACCGTTATTTTCTTGATAGCATCTTTACGATTAATATTTTGGTTTTTATCTTGAGTTTTTTCTGCTTTTTTCTTCATAATGTGTCTAATTTAAAATTAGTCTAAAATTATTTTTTTATACAATTTACCAGCTTCATTTTCTGTATAACGTCAGACAAAAGTGAACTAGTTATCACTTGAAGATAAGAGAGAGGTTTTATTATTTAATTTATTGTTGATTCTCTTTATTTTTCTAATTCATTACTTTTTTATAATTTTAAGGGTTACAGCCGTTGTTGCCAACTGTACTTTCACCAAATACAGTTGTGCTGGTTGGTTTTTGATATTTAAACGTACTTTTCCATAAACAACAGGATAGGTTCTTTTTGAAATTAGCTGTCCATAAATAGTGTAAATAGAAATAATGACTTCCTTCTCTGAAATAGGCACTGCGATTTCAAAAATACCAGTACTCGGATTCGGATATGCTAACACAATGTCTGCATCATTCATCACGACATCATCATCATGAAGGCTTGAGTCATCAGAAATAGTTATCGCAATGGTAGTTGTTACTACTGCAGGCAACGTTGCATTTTTCGCCGTAATTGGTGTAAGTTCAATGATTTCATCACCGTCATCGTCATTATTGTAATCACCGCCTGAAGTATCTTTTAGACCGGTAACCTGTATACTACCTGTAGTTTCACCTGCTGCAATGGTAATTTCTGGGGTATAGTAGTATTTTTGGATTCGGTGATTGACTTTGTCTGCAATATACACACTACCAGTAGCATTTACAAAAACACCTGTAGGAGTATTCAATTGATTGTCAGCATCGCCTTGTCCATGACCTCCAGCTACCGTTATACCCTTTGTAGCGCCTGGCGCCCACCTTTGGATTCGGTGGTTGTTTGTGTCTGCGATATAAACACTGCCAGTAGTATTTACAAAAACACCTGTAGGAGTATCCAATTGATTTGCATCACCTCCTGCAACGGTCTCTATTTATTCCCAAGAATAATTTTTTATTTCTGGGAATATTTTTTTGAGCTATTATAATTAATAATAGAGTTTAATCCTTCCAAAAAGTTTGAACTTTTGCCAGTCAAGGTCACTTAATAAAAAAAGCAAGCTTTATCAAAGCTTGCTTTTTTGTTTTATAATTCAAGAGAATTGAAAATCTGTATTACAGAATGTACACAAAAATTATTTTATAAAATTAGATTGCTTTTAAATTTGCAATTGTTGCTATTGGATCTTCACTCTTAAAAACAAAACTACCAGCAACTAATACATCAGCTCCAGCTTCTACCAAAGCATTTGCATTTTGATCTGTTACACCACCATCAATTTCTATTTGACAATTAGATTCTGAGAACTCAATTAATTGTTTTAATTGGCTTACTTTTTTATATGTATTTTCAATAAAAGATTGTCCTCCAAAACCAGGATTTACACTCATAATACACACCAAATCTAAATCTGCAATGACATCTTCTAAAACCGCAATTGGTGTATGAGGATTTAATGCAACTCCAGCTTTCATTCCTGCTGCTTTTATTGCTTGAATAGTTCTGTGCAAATGTGTACAAGCTTCGTGATGAACAGTTAAAATATCAGCTCCTAACTCTGCAAAAGTTGTAATATACCTATCTGGATCTACAATCATTAAATGTACATCGATTGTTTTTGTAGCGTGTTTAGAAATTGCTTTTAAAACTGGCATTCCAAAAGAAATGTTTGGGACAAAAACGCCATCCATAATGTCAATATGAAACCAATCTGCTTCGCTATTGTTTACCATTTCTATATCGCGTTGTAAATTGGCAAAATCTGCCGCTAAAATTGAAGGTGCAATTAACTTGTTCATTTGTTTGTTGTTGTGATGTTATTTTGTAAAGGTAATTAATTCGACTTTGTTTCCGAAATTTAGGAAGTAGAATGAATAAGAATTTTTTTGTTCTTTTCTTTTATTGTTCTGTTCCATTGATGAATACTGAATCAAGTTCAGCACAGGCTTCAATAAAAAAGCTAGACTTATTTTAATTTTTTTGAATTTTAGCATTGTACTCCGTAATCACGTCCAGACCACTTTCGTTCTTTAGACGTTTTTTTGCTACATACAATTTGAATTCTTACAAAAATTAAAAATATGTCGTCAAAAAAGCTTTTAAAAATTAATATAAGGGGTGTTTTAAGTTAAAGAAACAACTTTATAAATAGGTTTGCCTTGATTGAAGTAGCATCCTTTTTATTACCAATATAAATGAGCGTCATTGCGAGGAACGAAGCAATCTGTTTCTAATTATGAGATTGCCACAGTTTACAAAAAAGTAAACTTCGCAATTGCGAGGAACGAAGCAATCTGTTAATTTTTATGAGATTGCTTCGTAAACTCGCAATGACGAATCGAAACTAACCACAATAATTAATCAAATTGAAACAACCAACCTTCACTTAAATCACCCCAATTTGGGTTTTCCTTATTTACTAAATCCTCTTTTTGTTTTCTATTTCCAGCTTTCAGTTGTTTTTCTCTGTTTATAGCATCATTCATATCAGAAAACTCTTCAAAATAAATTAATTTATCACAATTATATTTTGATGCAAAACCTTTATATTCTTTTATTTTATGTTGATAAATTCGCTTTAAGAGGTTACTTGTTACTCCTATATAAATTACCGTATTGTTTTTATTAGTTAGAAAATAAACATACGATTGTTTCATAAATTACAGATTGCTTCGTTCCTCTACTTGATGATTATACTTTTTAACTGGCAGATTGCTTCGTCGTTCCTCCTCGAAATGACGGTAAACAACTACTTCTTCGGTTTAAAAATCAACACATTTTCAGAAGCTTTAATCTCTTTTTGATTTAGTTTCATTTTTACAAATTCGCCATCAATATATTTCTGAGCTTGGTCTTTATAATGATCACTAAATACATTTCCAGATTGCCCTGTTGGTAAAATTCCTAAGCTATTTTCTACATCAGAAAAATCTACAATTCTACGTGTAGATGGTCCGGCAGTAATTTTATAAACCCCTGTACTATCTAAATTAAAAATCTGATTGTTAATCACTTCATTTCCTCCTCTCGTTTTAAAAGGACCAACATTAAAATATTTACGTAACGCTGCAACTTTTCCTAAAGCATGTGGATATTCTACAGAAATAACACGATCCCAAGTCCAATCTTGTAAATTTTCTCCTAATTGATTTCCTAAAAACGCAATGGCTTTTTTATATGAATTAGTAATAATATCTGTTCTTGTTTCTTTTGTATTTACAGTTTTAACATTATCCCACCAAACAGATTCTTCTCTTACAATTTGCTCTGAAAACGCTTTATCTTGATATGGCGTATTTATAAATTGATTGAAACTTTTACCCATTTCATCTTTATATGTTGCTACTAAAACTTCATAAATAAATCGATTGTAAATCGTTGGTGCTATTTCTTTTCTTCCGTAAAAACCATTCCACTTCCTTAAATAATCTAAGCTTAATTTTTCACTTGGAGTTAAGTTCTTTTTATCGATTCCGGTAGATAAATTTGCGATATTGGCTGACACTGTTGCGGAAGTAACATCGTACATCATCTTAGCAACATCTTCTTTTGTAAAATCATTTTTAGTCTCTAAGAACCCAACAATTCTTTTGGCTCTATCTTCTGGTAAATAATAGCCTGGATATAAACCGCCTTTTATAGAATCTGGTTGATTATTTGCCGAATACACGTAATTAATACTCGGATTTATAGCTTGCGGATTTTCTTCAAAATCGAAATATTCTTCAATTTCATCTTTTCCTGAAGCACCCTCTAAAATCGTTTTTCTATTTACTCCTTCTCGATATTTATACAGTTTTCCTGAAGCAAACCAAGCGATGTTATTTTTTGCATCTCCATACATCATATTTAATCCTGGCGCATGTAATCTTCGTGCTCCTTTTTTAAATTTTGCCAACGAATTAGAATGAGATAAATCGTAACCAACCTCTAACAATTCATTATTTAATTTGGTGTAAATCCATTGCATTGCCATTGGTCTTTCTTCATTAATATGATCAATTAAATCATTCATAATCGGCCCATGAATGCTCACTTTAATTTGATACACAGAATCTTTTTCGCCTTTCACTTTTATTCTTTTTTCAATAACATTATAGGTTTTAAAACCGCTTTTTGTTAGGTATTCATTTGGATTGCTTGGATTGTTTTTTTCGTAATAAAAATCGACATCGTCATTCTCAAACATTGTCATTCCATATGCATATTCTCTATTATGGCCGATTAAAGAAAAAGGAGAAAGCGCCAAGTTAAATCCATACATTTCGTAATCTGGAGTTTTAATATGCGATTGATACCAAACAGATGGTTGCGCAAAACCAATATGAGGATCGTTTGCGAAAATTACACGTCCATTTTTGGTTTTATCAGCTCCTATTACCCAAGAATTACTTCCAATAAATGGAGCTAAAGGTAAATTTTTATATAAATCTTGCATTGCAGAAGCAACACCTGCTGTTAAGATCGGTTGCTTTTCGTTTTTAATTAACTCGGTATTTTTAACATTAGATAAACTGATTTCGTTAAAATAAGCTGCGCCTAGTTTCTCTTTTACTTCATTTAGCATTGGATCTGTTTTATGAGCTGCAGCAAAACTAAACGCCATATAACCAAATACATTATATACATCTTTAAGTGTGTATTTTTCTTTATCAACCCTAGCTAAATAAAACTCAATTGGTGTGGGTCCATCTGCCATAAACTGATTAATTCCGTCTAAATACGCCATCGTTAATTTATAAGCTTCAGAATTTTTATCTAGGTTTTTTATGGTGTTGGCTGATGCTTCTTCAATTCCTAATCCAGAGAAAAATTTATCTGTTTTTATCAATTCTTTTCCGAAAATTTCCGCCAATCTTCCTGCTGCAATTCTTCGAATCAATTCCATTTGCCACAATCTATCTTGCGCATGCACATAACCCAAAGCGGTAAAAGCGTCTTTTTGATTTTGAGCGTTGATATGTGGTACACCAATTTCGTCATAATACACAATAACTTCGTCAGAAATATTAGCCAAATCTAATTTTCCATTATACGTTGGATATAAAGTTTTGCTAAATAACCAAAGTCCAACAAAAATTAAAATGATTAATGCTACTAAAACTTTTACTGCTTTTTTAAAAATTTTCATGAAATTGAATTAGAATTTTTTCAAAGATAATAGAAAAATCAATCAAAAAAGAATCTACCTTAAACACGTAGAATTTTGTACTTTTGTTCTCATTGTATAAAATAAAAAAGATGAAAAAAATTCAAATGGTTGACTTGCAAAGTCAATATGCTAAAATTAAAAATACTGTAGATGCTTCTATACAAGAAGTTTTAAATTCTACAGCTTATATTAATGGCCCTTTGGTTCATCAATTTCAAGCAGATTTAGAAAAATATTTAGGTGTAAAACATGTAATTCCGTGTGCAAACGGAACAGACGCTTTACAAATTGCAATGATGGGTTTAGGTTTAGAACAAGGTGATGAAGTGATTACTGCAGATTTCACTTTTGCTGCGACTGTCGAGGTTATTGCGTTATTAAAATTAACGCCTGTTTTGGTTGATGTTGAAGCTGATACTTTTAATATTGATATTGAAGCACTAAAAAAAGCAATTACACCAAAAACAAAAGCGATTGTTCCTGTTCATTTATTTGGTCAAGTTGCAAATATGGAAGCAATTTTAGAGATTGCTAAAGAACACAACTTATTTGTAATTGAAGATAATGCACAAGCAATTGGAGCAGATTACACTTTTAAAAACGGAACTAAACAAAAAGCTGGAACAATTGGAGATGTTGGAACAACATCTTTTTTTCCTTCAAAAAACTTAGGATGTTATGGTGATGGCGGTGCAATTTTCACAAATGATGATGCCCTTGCTCATACTTTAAGAGGAATTGTAAATCACGGAATGTACACACGTTATTATCATGATGTTATTGGTGTAAATTCTCGTTTAGATTCTATTCAAGCTGGAGTTTTAAAAGCAAAATTACCATTATTAGATTCGTATTGCAAAGCGAGAAGAAATGCTGCTCGTTTTTATAACAATGCGTTTGCAAATAATTCAAATATTGTAACACCAACAACTAAATCTTGTGGTGCTATTTGTGATACTTGTAATTGCCATGTTTTTCATCAATATACATTGCAAATTACAAATGGAAAGCGTAATGAATTACACAAGCATTTATTAGAAAATGATATTCCGAATGCCATTTACTACCCTGTTCCTTTGCATGCACAAAAAGCGTATGCCGACAAACGTTATAATGAAAGTGATTTTCCTGTTACAAATCAATTAATAAAAACAGTAATTTCTTTACCAATGCACACAGAATTAGAAAAAGACCAACTAGAATTTATCACCAAAACAATTTTAGATTTTGTAGAATAAAATAACAAAGTGACTGAGATGTTATTGCAAGGAGGAATGACACTAAAAATAAAGAAATGAAAAAAATATTAGTAACTGGTGGTTTAGGTTTTATTGGTTCTCACACCGTAGTAGAATTACAAAACTCAGGTTTTAAGGTTATAATTATTGATGATTTATCAAATTCATCTATAGATGTTTTAGACAGCATTACTTCTATCACAGGGATAAAACCTGAATTTCATCAACTCAATTTACGTATTAAAAAGGATGTAATATCTTTTTTCGAAAACAATTCAATTGATGGAATTATTCACTTTGCTGCATTTAAAGCAGTTGGAGAAAGCGTTCATCAACCATTAGATTACTACGAAAACAATATTGGCTCTTTAGTGTATTTATTACAAGAAATAAAAAATAGAAATCTCGATAATTTTATTTTCAGTTCTTCATGTACAGTTTATGGTCAAGCAGATGAATTGCCAATTACAGAAAGTGCGCCAACAAAACCGGCAGAATCTCCGTACGGAAACACCAAACAAATTGGTGAAGAAATCATAAAGGACAGTTGTAAAGCATATAATTTAAACGCAATTGCCTTGCGATATTTCAATCCGATTGGTGGACATGATAGCATAAAAATTGGCGAAATCCCTTTAGGAATTCCACAAAATTTAATTCCGTTTATTACACAAACTGCAGCAGGCATCAGAAAAGAATTATCAGTTTTCGGAGACGATTACCCAACAAAAGATGGCACAGCTGTTCGTGATTATATTCATGTTGTAGATTTAGCAAAAGCGCATATTGCTGCTTTACAACGATTAATCAACAAGAAAAATAAAACGCGTTTTGAGTTTTTTAATGTTGGTACAGGAAAAGGAAGTTCTATTTTAGAAGTGATTACCTCTTTTGAGAAAATTTCTGGAATAAAATTAAAATATAAAATTGTTGGAAGACGTGAAGGAGATATTACTGCTGCTTACGCAGATACTACAATTGCCAACAAAGAACTGAATTGGAAAACAGAAAAAACACTTGATGAAGCATTGGATTCTGCTTGGAAGTGGCAATTAAAACAACAATCTTAATTGTTCTTTTTAAATAAAAAAATATACCTTTCAGATATTAAACATAATTCATAGATTATAAAATTGCTTTTTTCATGGCTAGATTTATTAAAAAGAGTCAAAAAGAAATCGGAGTGTCTCCGGACGATTTCATATTTATTGGTAAAAAAAAGACAGAAAATACTGTTCTAAGAATTATCGATTATGATAAAAATTACTCAGAAGAAATTCCAATTAACTCTGTTCAAGAAGCTTTAGCATATCAAGAAAAAAAATCTACAACGTGGTTTAATGTTGATGGAATTGATAATGCATCTGTAATGCAACAAATTGCAGAAGGTTTTCAGTTTGATAATTTTATTATTGCTGATGTAATGAACACCAATGTTAGACCTAAAGTACAAGAAAATAACAATTGCCTATTTTTGTCTATAAAAATGCTGCAAATAAACGGTGAATCTAATTTAATTTCTTTTGAAAACCTGAGTTTAATTATTACCAAATCTATATTAATTTCTTTTCAAGAAAAAAGAGGTGATGTTTTTGAACCTGTAAGAAATCACATTCGCAATCAGAAACCGAGAATAACAAGTTCTGGCCCAGATTATTTACTATTTGCTTTGCTAGATGTTGTTATTGATAATTACATCTATACTTTAAGCATTCTTGGAGACAGGATTGAAAACTTAGAAGAAGAGTTATTACAAAATCCAGGTAAATCTATTCTTGAAACTATAAATACTCACAAAAAGGAGTTGAATTATTTAAGAAAAAATATTTTACCTGCCAGAGAAATGCTTCTTAATTTAACCAAAATAGATTCTGATTTTATCAATAGTAAAAACCATGTTCATTTTAAAGAATTACAGAATAACATCAATCATGCAATAGAAATCTCTGATAGTTATAGAGAAATTTTATCTGATCAGTTAAATATTTATCACACAACAATTAGCACTAAATTAAACGATATCATGAAATTCTTAACCGTATTTTCTGTGGTATTTATTCCGCTTACATTTATTGCTGGTATTTACGGAACTAACTTTGACTTTTTGCCAGAATTGCATTATAAATACAGTTACTTTATTATGTTGGGAGCAATGCTAATTACAGCAATTGGAATGTTGTATTATTTTAGAAAAAAGAAATGGTTTTAGTAAATTGTAATTTATTCTAAAAAACAATTTTTTATCATTTTTTTGCCCTTATAAGTCACTTTTTGGTAATTTTTAGCTTTTTTTAATGACTTTTTAGTTAAATTTTACCTTTTTCATATTAGAAATATTTAATCAATAGTGAATATAATTAGCATATCCTTAAAAATTAGGTGTTATCATTTTCAATACAATATTAATTAGCTGAAAATTAATGTTTTAACATTTATTTATTGTCTTAGCTCAAACAATTCCTTATCTTTACACCGTATTAATTTAATGATAAAAGATATGATGAAACTGATTAAAATTAAAAGAAAAACCCGTTTAGAAAAAAGATTTACTCCAAAAATGGGAAAGCTACACACAAGAGTAACATACATTAAAAAGGTGTTTTTAAACATTATTCCTTTAGAAACTCTTCACAAATACAGAGAAACGTATTATGGTGAAATTAAAGATTGCGAAGAATGCGTTCTTTCTAAATAAAAATCTAAAAAAACCACTCAAATTGAGTGGTTTTTTTAGATTTTTAATATTATTAACTCCCTTAAGCTATTCTAAACTTGCTCCACTTGCAGCAACACTTCTATCAATTTTACGCATTAAACCTTGTAATACTTTTCCTGGTCCAACTTCAATAAATTCAGTTGCTCCATCAGTAATCATTGATTGAATAGATTGTGTCCATCTTACTGGAGCAGTTAATTGTGCCATTAAGTTTTTCTTAATTTCATCCGGATTTGTAACTGCACTTGCTGTAACATTTTGATAAACAGGACAAGTTGGTTTGCTAAAAGTTGTTGCTTCAATTGCAGCTGCCAATTCTTCTCTTGCTGGCTCCATCATTGGTGAATGAAATGCGCCACCAACAGGTAAAATAATTGCCATTTTCGCACCTTTTTCTTTTAATATTTCACACGCTTTTTCTACAGCTTTAGTTTCTCCAGAAATTACTAATTGCCCTGGGCAATTATAATTTGCTGCGACTACTACTCCATCAATTTCGGCACAAACTTCTTCAACAAGTGCATCTTCTAAACCTATAACCGCTGCCATTGTAGAGGGTGCAATTTCACAAGCTTTTTGCATTGCCAAAGCACGTTTAGAAACCAATGTCAATCCATCTTCAAAAGATAAAACTCCGTTAACAACTAACGCAGATAACTCTCCTAAAGAATGCCCTGCAACCATTTCTGGTTTAAAAGAATCTCCTAATACTTTTGCTAAAATCACAGAATGTAAAAAAATGGCTGGCTGTGTAACTTTAGTTTGTTTTAATTGTTCTGCAGTTCCTTTAAACATTATGTCTGTTATGGCAAAGCCTAAAATTTTATTCGCTTTTTTAAAAAGTTCTTGTGCTAACGTTGATTTTTCGTATAAATCCAATCCCATTCCTGTAAATTGTGCTCCTTGACCAGGAAAAATATATGCTTTCATTTGTTGTTATTTGTTTGGTATTTGTTTGATGCTACAAACATACAAATTTTTAAAATCAAACTAAATTCTTACTTTCGTTCTATGACCAACCAACAAAAATCTTCTGCGCAATTAATTTATTTGATTTTAGCGGCATTATTTATCGCTTCATTAGTAACTTCGAATTTAATATTTCAAAAATTTTTTTATTGGGAACCTTTTGGAATATATCGATTTGAGATTTCTGTAGGAATTTTACCCTATCCAATAACCTTTTTAATTACGGATATTTTAGCTGAAATCTACGGAAAGAAAAAAGCAAATCAAGTAGTTATAGCAGGGATTTTCGCATCCTTTTTTTCTATGTTGATTATTTTAATTTCTAATTCAACTCCAGCAATTGCTAGCTCTCCTATAGATAATGAAACTTTTTCTAGCGTTTTTGGATTATCTCCTTTAGCTATTTTGGCATCGATGTTAGCCTATTTAGCTGCGCAATTTATTGACATTCGTATTTTTCATTTTTGGAAAAAGAAAACGAACGGAAAGCATTTATGGTTGCGTAATAATTTCTCAACATTTTCATCACAATTTATAGATACCTTTACTGTTTTATTTTTATTGTGTTCTTTCAACGTTTTACCTTGGGAGATATTTACAGGTTTATTAATTAGCGGATTCTTATTCAAAGTGATTCTTGCGGCTTTAGATACTCCAATTTTGTATCTAATTGTCTTTTGGTTTAGAAAGAAATTTAACTTAAAAATTGGAGAAGAAATCACCGATTAATCTTTTAACGTTTTCTTTGTAAACAAAGCAAAAAAGCTTCGTCTAAATTTTCATCAAAAACAAACTAGAAGGAAACAACTGAAGTTTGAATGGAAAATAAGCATTTCTCTGATTGTGTGAATTTCAATTTTAACATTGAAATTAGTATCGAGATATTTTAAAAAATAAGAAGCTTCTCGGTACAATTTTTCGTAATTTTATTTCGAAAATTTACTTGAAGCAACAACTAAAAAAGAAGACAACATGTCAAAAACATATTACGATCCAGCAGATTTAAGAAAGTTTGGAAAAATTACAGAATGGAGTGAAGAACTAGGAAACAAGTTCTTTGATTATTACGGAAAAGTATTTGAAGAAGGTGCTTTAACCGCCAGAGAAAAATCTTTAATAGCATTAGCAGTATCACACACAGAACAATGTCCGTATTGCATTGATGCATAAACAAAAGATGGTTTACAACGCGGAATTACCAAAAACGAAATGATGGAGGCTATTCATGTTGGTGCTGCTATAAAAAGTGGCGCAACACTAGTTCATGGAGTTCAGATGATGAATAAAGTTAATAAGCTGGAGATGTAAGCAGGCTCTAATTTTGCTTTCTTAGCAAAATTTTAGAAATCGCTTGTACCAACGAAAGTTGGTATCTAAAAAGAAATCATCAAAAAATACTTCGACAAGCTCAGTGTGACATTTATTAGACAAAATGAGTTCCTGAAGAAAACAGAAAAGAAGTATTCAAAACAGATAATTAATTATGAGAAGCTGAAATAAGTTCAGCTTAAAAAAAGATACTGAAACAAGTTCAGCATGAAAAAATCTCTTCAAGCAAGAAATAACGATTTAGCAAATACAGAACGTCAATTAGAAATTCTATCAAACGGAATTTTCAAAGACGAATTACCAACCTTTGCTAATAAAATAAAAGAAACAAATCAGTTTCCTTTACGTCCTAAAAAATTAGAGATTTTACAAATCAATTTGGGATACATGTGTAATCAAGTTTGCGCACATTGCCACGTTGATGCTGGCCCAGACAGAAAAGAGATCATGACAATTGAAACCATGAATCAGTGTTTGGATGTCATTAAAAAAACAGAAGCTCACACCTTAGATTTAACTGGAGGTGCTCCAGAAATGAATCCGAATTTTAGATGGTTTGTAGAAGAAGCATCCAAAGCCGGAATTAAAGATTTTATTGTTCGCTCTAACTTAACAATTATTAAAGCGAATAAAAAGTACTACGATTTACCAGAGTTCTTTAAAAAGCACACTATTCATGTTGTTTCTTCGATGCCACATTGGACTCGTGGAAAAACTGACAAACAACGAGGTGATGGGGTTTTTGACAAGTCTATCGAAGCATTAAAAAGGCTTAACGATGTTGGCTATGGAATGGAAGACTCTGATTTAAAATTAGATTTAGTATACAATCCATCAGGCGCTTTTTTACCTGGAGATCAAATGGAGCTAGAAAACGATTTTAAAAAGGCCCTGAAAAATGAGTTTAATATTGATTTTCATAATTTATTTGCGATTACTAATTTACCAATTAGCAGGTTTTTAGATTATTTGATCGCTTCTGATAATTATGAAGATTATATGTTTGCCCTAGTTGAAGCTTATAATCCGTTAGCGTTAGAAAATGTAATGTGTACCAATACCATTTCTGTAAGTTGGGATGGCTTTTTATACGATTGTGATTTCAATCAGATGTTAAATTTAAAAGTAAACTCAAATGTAAAACACATCTCTGAGTATAATGAAGAATTATTACAAAATAGAGATATAATCATTAACCAACATTGTTATGGCTGTACAGCAGGAGCAGGAAGCAGTTGCCAAGGAGTTGTGGCGTAAACAATGATTAGTTATTGAAATTAATTAAACAAAATCTCATAGTGGATTCATAAAATAATCCAACAGAAAAAGCACATGCGCTTCGTTAAGAATAGAGTAAATGGTTAAATAAAGAAGTAAAAGTTTATGAATAAAAATTTAGTAATTGTTTTTGTAAAGAATAGTATTCTTGGTAACGTAAAAACACGTTTGGCTAAAACCATTGGAGATGTTGGTGCTTTTAAAGTTTATTCTGAACTAGTTGATATAACGGAAAAAGCAACATCTAAAATCGCAGCTGATAAACATATTTATTTTTCTGATGTAATTATTCCGTCTAAATGGAAAAACGATAAAAAGTTTATTCAAGAAGGTAAAGATTTAGGAATTAGAATGCAACATGCTTTTCAAAATGGATTTGATGAAGGTTATGAAAATGTCATTTTGATTGGTTCTGATTTACCCAATATATCAAAAAAAATTATAGAATTTGGTTTTGAAAGTTTACAAAATAATAATATTGTTTTTGGACCAGCTGAAGATGGCGGATATTACTTAATTGGAATGTCTAAAATGAATGCTGCTGTTTTCGAAAATAAACCTTGGAGTCAATCAGAATTATTAGCTGTAACTTTGGCTCAATTAAAAGAACAACAGCAATCTGTTAGCTTTATTGAAATTTTAAATGATATAGATACTTTTGAAGATTTAATTGCTTCAGATTTCTATAAAAATAATCCAACTATTCAAGAAATTATTGCTTCTAAAATACTACTGAAATAAAAGATACTGAAACAAGTTCAGCATGAATATGAAAAAACAACAACTACAAGAAACTATTGATTTTTTAAAATCATTTGGGATTATAGCTCCAGAAATCGGAATTGTTTTAGGAACTGGTTTAGGAAAACTCATTCATGAAATTGAAATCGAAAAAGAAATTGCGTATTCAGAGATTCCAAATTTTCCAGAAGCAACCGTTGAGTTTCATTCAGGTAAGTTAATTTACGGAATCTTATCCGGAAAAAAAGTAGTGGTAATGGCTGGTCGTTTTCATGTATATGAAGGATATGATCTTTGGGAAGTAACCTACGGAATTAGAACGATGCATCAATTAGGGATTTCTACTTTATTGATTTCTAATGCAGCTGGAGCCATCAATTTAAAGTATAAAAAAGGAGACTTGATGTTGATTGATGACCACATCAATTTACAAGGAGGTTCTCCACTTGCTTTTAAAGGCGCAAACGACTTTGGAAATATTTTCGCCGACATGCTAGAACCGTATTCGAAAAAAATAAACAACCAACTGAAAGCAATTGCTTTGCAAAACGACATACAATTACACGAAGGAATTTACACAAGTGTTGTTGGTCCGCAATTAGAAACAAGAGCAGAATATAGAATGCTACAAATATTAGAAACGGATGCAGTGGGAATGAGCACTGTGCCAGAAGTAATTGTAGCCAAACAGCTAGGGTTAACTTGTGCCGCAATTTCTGTATTGACAGATGAATGTGATCCTAAAAATTTACAACCAGTAGATATTACAGAGATCATTGCAATTGCTGGAAAAGCAGAACCAAAAATGATTACTTTATTTAAAGAATTAATTAAAATAATATAACGTCATTCCGAACGAAGTGAAGGAATCTCATCAAAAGATTGCCACGTCATACTTCCTCACAATGACAGAAATATAAAAAAATGAGTTACCTAGAAACTACACATAATGTATATAAAGAAGCAGCCTTAACTCCTGATGTTGGTTTGTGCTGTACTACAAATCCTATTTGGGAATTACCAGGATTAAAAATTCCAAGAATAATGCAAGAAATGAACTACGGATGTGGCTCTACTGTGCATGCACGCGATTTAACCAACAATCCAAAAATTTTATATGTTGGTGTTGGTGGCGGAATGGAATTGTTACAATTCTCTTATTTTAATCGTCAAAAAGGAGGTGTAATTGGATTGGATGTTGTTGATGAAATGCTAGAAGCATCACGTAAAAATTTTAAAATTGCTGAAGAGCAAAATGAGTGGTTTCAATCTGATTTTGTGGACTTAAGAAAAGGAAATGCAATGGATTTACCAGTTGAAGATAATTCTATTGATGTTGCCGCTCAAAACTGTTTATTCAATATTTTTAAGTCTGATGATTTAAAGAAAGCCATTGAAGAAATGCACAGAGTTTTAAAACCTCATGGACGTTTGGTAATGAGTGATCCTACTTGTGAGCAACCAATGAATGATGAATTACGTAACGATGAACGCTTACGTGCTTTGTGTTTAAGCGGAAGTTTAACCATTGCAGATTACGTAAAAGCGTTAACAAATGCTGGTTTTGGAACGATTGAAATCAGAGCTAGAAAGCCGTACAGAATTTTAGATCCTAAGAATTATCCAACAGGCGAATTAATTTATATAGAATCGATTGAAGTTGCCGCAATTAAAGATCCGATGCCTGCTGATGGACCTTGTATATTTACAGGAAAAGCAGCCATTTATTATGGCGACGAAGATTATTTTGATGACAATGCTGGGCATGTTTTATTGAAAAACCAACCGTTGGCTATTTGTGATAAAACTGCAGCTGCTTTAGAGGCATTAGGAAGAGACGACATCTTTTTCTCTCCTTCTACGTTCCATTATGATGGCGGTGGATGTTGCTAAGTAGATATGCTGCATTAAATTATTTTAAAACGTTTATTTCATTATTTTTATGGTGAAATAAACGTTTTTTATGAAAAAAAAAAGCAAACAAATTAATGCAAATTCTGAGTCATTTGAAAAACTTCTAGAGAAGAAAGACATTTTTCCTGTATTACTGCAGTCCGTATAATTTTTTAATTAACTTTTCAGTTGGTTTATTTTGAGGTGTAAATCTGTTGTTATTTTGTCCTCCAGATTTTTCATGATTGTGAAACCATTTCCAAATAAATCCACCAGCAAACCAATCCTCTTTCCAAAACTGATTGTAAATAGCTTGCGTTGCATTCTCTTGCGCAACTAAATTCACACGACCCTCTATTCGATTAAACTCCCAAGGTTTTTTTCCTGTAAAGTCAATACTTCTATACCCATATTCTGTAAACAGAATTGGCTTGTTGTTTTGTTGTTGAATTTTCTGAATTTCAATTTTATGCTGTTGCCAACCTTTTTCAAATTTTGCAATTGTTGGCGTTTTTTTATCGCTTAAAGGAAAATATGCATTAACGCCAATATAGTCTAGTTGTTTCCAAAAAGGAATTCTCTTAAACTCATCCCAGTTGGCGGCATAGGTCAATTTTCCTTTATAAACTTTTTTAATTTTTAAAATTAACTGACTCCAGTAGTTGGGTCTTTTTACTACAAACTTCTCTAACTCTGTTCCAATACATAAAATTTCAGCTTTCATTGCCTCAGCAATATCAGCATACTCTAAAATGAATTTCTCATACGAATCTTCTAATCTTTTCCAATGTTCTTCAGAATCCATTTCTATATAACCGGTATACAAGCCTTTTGAAACCCATATTTGAGGTTTCACCATTACCTTTATATTACTTTTCTTGAATTCAGTCGCATACTGCTCCAAGCCTTTTCTTGTTTCTCCAAACCATTGTCTTTTTGAATTATATGTTGTATTAGGATTCTTTAATGCTCGGATAAACCCAAAAGGCATTAACGCAACATAGTTGCCATTAACTGCTAAAATAGGTCGTACATGTTTTGCGTCTATTGATACTTGAGATGCAACAAAACTAATTCCATTTATCTTTTGACTTTGCACAAAAGAGGACTGCAATATGATTGCTATGATAATAAGCCATTTATGTATCTTCATAAGGCTTCTAAGTTACTCTTATTTTGTCAACAAATATTTTAAATCAAGGTTAAAACCCTGTCCCAAACTATCAGACTCTCCTCTTATAAATTTACTGTACAAAACTTCTAACTTCAGTTTTTTATATTTCGTTTTTTTTATTCTAATTCTCAATTGCAAAATACCCGCTTCTATCTGTAATCATTCTAAATTAAATTTCATTATTAAGTTTGTAACTTCCCTCTCGACAGAATAGCCAACAAACTAATTATGGAACACATTGTTATTATAGGAAATGGTATCTCTGGAGTGACAGCTGCAAGACATATTAGAAAAAATTCGGACAAAGAAATCACCATTGTTTCAGCAGAAACTGACTATTTCTTTTCTAGAACGGCATTGATGTATGTGTATATGGGACATCTGAAATTTGAGCATACACAACCTTATGAATCTTGGTTTTGGAAAAAGAACCGCATCAACCTAAAAAAAGGATATGTTTCAAAAGTAAATTCAAGCTCAAATGAAATTGAATTTAGTGATGGTGAAAAATTAGGTTATGATAAATTGATTATTGCAACAGGCTCTAAGCCAAACAAATTTGGTTGGCCAGGAGAAGATTTAAATGGTGTTATGGGCATGTACCACAAACAAGATTTAGAGAAGTTAGAAAAATATGCTCCAGACAATAAAAGGTGTAAACGTGCTGTAATTGTTGGTGGTGGACTAATTGGAATTGAATTGGTAGAAATGCTACATAGTAGAAATATTCCGGTTACCTTTTTAGTAAGAGAACAAAGTTTTTGGAATGGTGTTTTACCAAAAGGTGAATCTGAAATGATTAATAGAGAAATTATAAGTAATCATATCGATTTGCGACTGGGTGTTACTTTAAAAGAGATTAAGTCTGATGCCGTTGGCAATGTTAAATCAATAGTCATTGCAGAAACTGGAGAAGAAATTGAATGTACCGTTGTTGGGTTAACTGCTGGTGTTTCACCAAATGTAGATTTCCTTAAAAATTCTGAATTAGAAATTGGTAGCGGAGTAAAAGTAAATCGCTTTTTAGAAACCAATCTTACACATATTTATGCCATTGGAGATTGCGCAGAACAACATGAAGCGATTGGGTCTAGAAGACCGATTGAAGCTGTTTGGTATACCGGAAGAATGATGGGAGAAACTGTTGCACAAACTATTTGTGGAAATAAAATTGAATACAAACCTGGGCATTGGTTTAACTCAGCAAAATTTATTGATATAGAATATCAAACCTACGGTTGGGTTTGGGCACAGACCAGAGAAAATGAAGCACGATTTTATTGGGAACATATAGATGGAACCAAATGTATTCATTTAAATTATGATAAAAATACACGAGAATTTATTGGTATTAACAACTTCGGAATTCGAATGCGACATGAATTTTTTGATCGTATCTTAAACGAAAAAAGAACCGTAGATTACGTCTTAGAACATTTAGCAGACGCAAATTTTGACCCTGAATTTTACAAATTACATGAACAAGAAATTGTAGCTAAATTCAATTCAGAAAATGGCACAAACATTCAATTGAAAAAGAAAAGCTGGAAACGAATTTTTAGTAAATCCCTTTAAAGGGATTAGATATTAAGAAAGAATTCATCCTATCAACTCTCATAACACTAAATTATTATTTTGAAACTTATAAAACAAACAGGTATAATCGTATTTTTAATAGGATTATCAATCTTTACGGCATCTATATTCACAGGCTCTTTTAGTTTAACTCAATCTGAATTAGACACTTTTATTCAAGAAAAAGGATATAAAAGTGAGGTAATCAAAGTAGAACTTACAAAAGCAATCGTTACAGAGGAATACTTAAATATTTTTGAGTTCTCTAGCAACGTTAGAAATGCTTTTGAAGCATCAAACAAACATTATGATGCGTTAATTGCAAAATACAGTGCTGAAAAGAACTGGAGTGAAAAAGGCGAACAATATCAATATAAAATCTCTGGAAAACCACATAGTTTAAGTTTTACGCTTGCTAAAAAAGCAGGGAAAGGATTTGCTACTGAAAACACAGGTTTGCTCTGGTTTTTAACTTTTGGATTTGGTATTATTGGTGCTCTTATGTATATCGTTCCAGATGTAATTTTATTAGGAAAACCGGGAATAAAAAACAACGGAATTTTTCTAAACGCAGCTACAAATCGTGGTTGGATTGGTTGGTTTGCGTTTCTCTTTTTAGTTAGTTTTTATATACTCCTTTATTTTTATCCAGATTTTATAGTAAACTGGGTATATCTAGTAGATCCTATTAGCATATCAATTAGTGGAAACCCAGCAAGTCAATGGTTTTTATACGGCTTTCTGTATTGTACCGTTATGACCGTTATGGCGATGAGAATGTATATAAAATACCGTCATAATAAATATCAAATTTTAAGAACTACCTCTGTTTTATTCTTTCAAATTGTATTTGCTTTTCTAATTCCGGAGATTTTAGTTCGTTTCGAAAAACCTTGGTACGATTTTAAAAATGCATTTCCTTTAGATTACGATTTTTTCTTCAAATGGAATTTAGAAGAACTGTTGTCTAGTGGCGGCTTTGGTTTATTTATTTTAGTATGGGGAATTGTTCTAACAGTTGTAGTTGTGCCTGTAATGGTCTATTTCTTCGGAAAAAGGTGGTATTGCTCTTGGGTTTGTGGTTGTGGTGGCTTGGCAGAAACGTTAGGAGATCCTTATAGACAACTATCTAGTAAGACCTTGCTTTCATGGAGGTTTGAACGCATTATAATTCATGCTGTGCTTATTTTTGTTTTGGTGATGACAGGTTTTGCCTTATACACTTTCTTTTATGGTGCAGATCAAGTTTTAGGTATTAAAATACAAACAATTCAAGACATTTATGGCTTTTTAATAGGTTCTATTTTTGCAGGGGTTATTGGCACAGGGTTTTATCCAATTTTCGGAAACCGTGTTTGGTGTCGTTTTGGTTGTCCTTTAGCTGCATATTTAGGTTTTGTGCAACGTTTTAAATCAAGATTTAGAATTACTACAAATGGTGGACAGTGTATTTCTTGTGGAAATTGTTCTACTTATTGTGAGCAAGGAATTGACGTTAGGGCATATGCACAAAAAGGGGAAAACATTGTACGTTCTAGCTGTGTAGGTTGTGGAATCTGTTCTGCTGTTTGTCCTAGAGGTGTTTTAAAATTAGAAAATGGTCCTGAAGATGGAAGAATTAATCCTACAGAAATTTTACTTGGGAATAATGTTGATTTAATGGATTTAATTAACAAAAAATAAGACTTCGAAGGCTCTTTTAGTTTTCCTTATTTTTATACACTCTCCTTTTTTGAGTCCTCAAAAAATACATCATAAAATGTAGAAGAAGATTGGCTCATAAGTAATCAGAAAGATGGGTCTTGGAAATTTTACGATTAAAATGTAGAAATAACCAAAGAAGTTCCTTTAAAAAATAATAAACCCACAAAATATTGGTATTTTTACCAAAAAAACAGGACAAAAGAAAAATGGTTTGTCCGATTTACACAAATGAGTCAACTAATTAAGGTCATCATACCTGCGTACAACGAACAAGATTCTATTGCTAATGTTATTAAAGACATTCCTGCTATTGTCGATGAGGTTATTGTTATAAGTAACAATTCTACAGACAATACTGAAGAAAATGCAAAAAATGCTGGCGCTACTGTTCTGAAAGAAAACAGAAAAGGGTACGGTTTTGCCTGTTTAAAAGGAATGGAATATATCGCTAATCAGGATATCAAACCAGATATTGTTGTGTTTTTAGATGGAGATTATTCTGATTACCCTGAGCAATTAACAGAAATTGTTGCACCAATTATTTATGAAAACATAGATTTTGTAATTGGAGCCAGAGTAAAACGATTACGAGAACAAGGTTCTATGACACCTCAACAAGTTTTCGGGAATTGGTTAGCTACCTTTTTAATGAAGCTGTTTTTTGGTGCAAAATTTACAGACTTAGGGCCATTTAGAGCGATAAAATATCCTCAATTATTGGCGTTGAAAATGGAAGACAAAACATATGGATGGACGGTAGAAATGCAATTAAAAGCATTGAAACAGAAGTTCACCTATGTAGAGATTCCTATAAAATACAGAAACAGAATTGGTATTTCTAAAGTTTCTGGAACCATAAAAGGTAGTATCTTAGCAGGTATAAAAATTTTAAATTGGATCTTCAAATATATTTTTAAATGATTTTTGTTGCATATATAATTATCGCGTTTTACACAATTGCTTTGGTGCTGATTTTCATGTACGCAATTGCGCAACTCAACCTGCTTTTTAATTATCTAAACGCTCAAAAAAAAGAAGAAACTTGTGACACATTTGATTTTTCAAATTCAGAAGAGGTACCTTTTGTAACCATACAATTACCCGTTTATAATGAGTTGTATGTAATGAAGCGTTTGCTTAAAAATATTGCAAAACTAGAATATCCAATAGACAAGTTAGAGATTCAGGTTTTAGATGATTCTACTGATGAATCTATAGAAACTACAGCAAAACATATCAAGAAAATTCAAGAAAAAGGGATTGATATTAAACATATTAGAAGAGATAACAGAAAAGGGTTTAAAGCAGGTGCTTTAAAAGAAGGCTTAAAAACTGCAAAAGGAGAGTTTATTGCCATTTTTGATGCAGATTTTTTACCTAAAGAAAATTGGTTATTAGAAACGATTCCGTATTTTAAAAATACTGAAATTGGCGTTGTACAAACTCGTTGGGGACATATCAATAGAAATTATTCTACACTTACAAGAATACAAGCTTTTGCTTTGGACGCACATTTTACTTTAGAACAAGTTGGCAGAAATAGCAAAGGTCATTTCATCAACTTTAACGGAACTGCTGGTGTTTGGAGAAAAGAATGTATTTACGATGCTGGTAATTGGGAAGGCGATACGTTAACCGAAGATTTAGATTTAAGCTATAGAGCACAATTAAAAAACTGGAAATTTAAGTATTTAGAAAAGGTAGAAACTCTAGCAGAATTACCTGTTGTAATTAGCGCAGCTAGATCGCAACAATTTAGATGGAATAAAGGTGGCGCAGAAAATTTTCAAAAAATGGCAAAACGTGTTCTACTACATAAAAAAGTTTCCTTTAAAACAAAAATTCACGGAATCTTACATTTACTAAATAGCACTATGTTTTTAAATGTATTAATTGTAGCCGTTTTAAGTATACCCATGTTATATATTAAAAATGAATATGCACACTTAAAAAATTACTTTTATTTAATGAGTTTCTTTGTAATAAGTTCTCTGATCTTTTTAATTTGTTACTGGTTTATGTTTAGAAGTATTTATGGTGGTGGATTCAAAAATTTTGTAAAATATCTTGTTACATTTCTCACCTTCTTTTCTATTGCTATGGGATTTTCGCTACACAATTCTATTGCTGTTTTAGAAGGTCATTTTGGTAAAAAAAGCGAATTTATTAGAACCCCTAAATTCAATATTAACACATTAAAAGATAGTTGGAAAAACAACAAATACATTAAGAAAAAACCTTCAGCACATGTTATTATAGAGGGCTTATTAGCATTGTATTTTGTATTTGGAATGTATAGTGCATTTGTGGTTGGAGATCAAGGTGGAGATTTTGGTTTATTTCCTTTTCATTTGATGTTGGTTTTAGGATTTGGTTACGTTTTTTTTAAATCTATATTCTCTAAAGCGTAATTCTATTTTTTTGATTATATAATTTTATAACCAAAACCCGCAGTTGAATTTATACTTAAGAATCCTTCTTTTAAAACAAAACCTTCAGTAACTATATCTTTAGCTAAATCAAAGCTGCCATCTAAATCTAAATATTTAGTATTAGAACAGGCAAAGGCAGCATGCAAGGCAGCCGTAATACTCACAATGCTTTCATCATTACAACCCCAAAATAAATCTATTTTTGCCGCCTTAGCTATCGTGGCAATTTCAAATGCCCCTAATAATCCGCCACATTTCATTAACTTTATATTATACACACCAAATAACTGAGGTGAGTTTGCAAATTGTATGGCACTTACACTATTTTTAAGACTCTCATCTGCTACTAATTTTTTTCGAATTCCTATATCAAATTCTAATAAATCATACTCATTTCCAACAGGCAAAGGTTGTTCAATTACATCTAAATTTATGGCTGCTGTTGCTTCACAAAATTGTGCCAATTCTTTTTTAGAATATCCTTGATTTGCATCAACTCTAATAATAATATTTTTAAAATTTTCATGAATTTTTATAATTCTTTCTATATCAGAATCAATATGAAGTCCTGTTTTTACTTTTAAAGCTCTAAATCCTAAAGAGTGGTAAGCTGCTGCTTCTTGCATGGTGTCTGCAACATCCATAATACCAATAGTTACAGAGGTTAATAAAGATGTTAGTTGACGCCCATAAATGGATACGACAGGTAACCCTAAAAATTTACCAAAAGCATCATGCAATGCAATATCCCAAATTGCTTGGGTTCCTGGTTTTGTTGGAAATTCGTTGTGAACTTTCCATATTAGAGTTCTAAACTCACGAATATCTTTACCAATAAATGATTGGCAAATTTCTGATTGACAGTTAAGCAAGGTTTCTTGAGGTGTTTCACCAACAACTTGCTTATCTGGATTTGCTGCACCAATACCAACTAATCCATTTTCTAAAGTTATGAATAGAAAAACATTTTCAACATCAGAAATGGTTTTATAAGCAATAGTATATGGTTTTGTTAATTTAAGGTTCCTTGAAAAAACATTTATTTCTTTAATTTTCATCTTTAAAATTTTATTACTGATACAATTCTTTGCATTCCTTCATCTAATGGGTTTACAACTGGAATGTTTAAGCTTTCTTCTAATACTTTTTTTATTGCTAGAGTTTCTTTATTGTTAAGTCCCTTCGTGTTTAAAGCAATCCCAATAACGGTGGCACCAAATTTCTTAATAATATCTATTTCAGATTCAACACTTGGTATTTCTCCCCATGATTCATCATCATCAAAATAGCGTCTTGCAGGAGCATGAACTAATATTACTTGTTTAGCATTTCCAGAAATTATCAGTTCTAAACCGCAAGGACCACTAGGATTTCTTAAACTCGATTGACCTTCTAAAAGAAGGACGTCCGGTGTTTCGTTTTTCCAACAAGTAAGCATAGCATGTACTAATTCTCCAGATACAAAATCGTTTCTGGTAGCATCAAAAATAAACCCATATTTGCTTCCTTGCATCCAGCCAGTTTGTCCAGTATAAATTATTTCTGCTTTTAAATTCACTTTCTCTAAATCATTACACAATAATCTTGTGACTGTTCGTTTGCCTATGGCACAATCCATTCCAAGTACAGCTATTATAGGTACGTTTATTTTAAATACTTCTTGAGTCCAAAAATGCAACTCTTCTAGTTCTTTTGGTTTTCTAATATCAATTAAATTTACTTGATGTTTCTTTGCTAGAGCAACTATGTCCGATTGATTTTCTAACAAATGATGCAATCCGTTAACAATCGTTAATTTTAAAGGAATTGCCGTTCTAATTACTTGTAGTAATGAATCTGATAAAACACCCCCTAAAGTAGCAACCCCAATAATTAAGAATTCAATATCTGTATGTATTGAAATAGCTTCTGATACAGTTGCTAAAATTGGAATGTTTCGATGATTACCATCTAAAAATTCACCTGCATCAATGCCTGCATATTTTTCATCAATTACTGCCACTATTTCAAAACGGTCTGAGCCTCTAATTAATCCATGAGCGGTTTTAGCAAAGTTTGTGTCAATAATATTATCGGTAATAACGATTGCTTTTTTTTTCATAAAAAGGAAATTAAGGTTTTAAAGCTATATTATATTCGGTTACAAACCTTAAAAATTTAGAAACTTCTATAATGTCTTTTCCAATAAATCTAATCGTATGAGAATCTATTCTTTTTACTCCTGGAAAATATTGTAGCAATTCTACAGGTCTATAATTTTTTAAACTTAAATCTAACGTTACAGCGCCTGTTAATTTAAAGGGTTTAAATTGACGAATGTTTTTTACTGCTTTAGTCGTTGTTTTTTTGATAACTTCACAAGCTGCTGCAGGTGTCATTGTTTTTGCTGAATGAAAACTTACTGCCCATTTTACAATAGCTCCTTCTACTTTTCCTAACAAATCCTTCGTTTCTTTTACAGCTTCATTGTCCCCAGAAATCATAATAACTGGCACATTAAAATGTCCTGCTATTAAAGCATTTATACCAGATTCTGGCATTACAATATTATTAATTTTTAGAGAAGTAATACTGGCACTAGACATTGTGTGTGCCCTAACTCCTCTTTTATTATTTGTACTCGCATGATAACCTATAAAAATAGCCCCATCAAAAGTAGTATCGATGCCTTCCATCATCCCTAAAATACGAGGCCAAGATCTTACAATTAACACATCGTTTGGTAATTTTTCAATTAAAATATTTTGACCATTCCCATGAGAATCACTTACTACAATTTGATCTGCTCCTGCTTTACGAGCAGCCTCTATACAGGCATTTACCTCATCAGTCATGAACTTTCTAAATCGCTCGTATTCAAATCCTTCTGGACCCAATTGCTCTTCTGTTACTACACCTGCTAAACCTTCCATGTCTGCAGAAATATAAATTTTTGTTTTATGTTGTGATTGTCCTACCAAATGAGTACTTAAAAAAAGTATTAATATTAATTTTTGATAAATTTCCATCTTGAGTTTAATTATGTTATTGAATGACTTGCTTAAAAAGCAAATTGATTATCACACAAAAAAAGTATTTTATTCTTTATTTAACCCCATAAAAGAACAAAAAAACATAAATTAACTATAAAATAAGTATATTATGCTTTTTTAAATATTAATTTTTAAATATTAAAGCAAATTATGCTAGATGCAACTGACAAAAAAATTTTAAATCATTTACAGATAAACGCAAAAAAAACAATTAAGGAACTTGCAAATGAATTAAACCTGACCACTTCTCCGATCTTTGAACGGATAAAAAAACTAGAAAAAAAAGGTATAATAAAAAATTACACAACTATTTTAGATTCAAAAAAAATAAATTTAGGTCAAGTTGTTTTTTGCAATGTGGGCATTCCTAATTACCTACCTAAAAATATTATTGAATTTGAAAAAAAGATTAGAAGTACTCCAGAAATTTTAGCTTGTTATCATATTGCTGGTTAGATAGATTATCAATTAAAAGTATATGTAAAGGATATTGACACTTACTATGTTTTTTTACAAGAATTTTCTAAATTAAGTATGGTAAAGATTTATAGTAGTCTTGTGGTACTTAAAGAAGTTAAAAATACTACTATTTTCAACTTATAATATCGTACTAGTAATTTAACACCATAAAAATTAATGCTTTTAAATAATTTCATTTCTAAAATACCTACAAAAATTTTACTTTTTAGTATTTTAAGTTTGTTTTGTTACCTTTTTTTTGGGTATGATTTAATTAGAACCAATTTCACGAAATTACTCTTACTTTACTTTGCCTTATTTTGTTTTTTTTATAAAATTATTCAAATATCAAAAGATAACATACTTTTGTTAACCTTTCTTTCAATACTATTTAGATTCGTTTTTCTATTTTCTATCCCTAATTTATCACAAGATTTTTACCGTTTTATTTGGGATGGCAGAATGTTGTTTGAAGGGTTAAATCCCTATTTATATTTACCAGAAAACTTCATCAATCAACAAAAATTCCCAGTACATCAAGCAGTAGAATTATATACCGGAATGGGAGAGTTCAACGGAAGTCATTACACCAATTATCCGCCGTTAAATCAATTGAGTTTTTTTATCACTGCCCTTTTTGCTGGCAAGAGTATTTTAGGCTCTGTAATTGTATTAAGAGTGCAATTAATTTTAGCTGATATTGGGATTATATACTTCGGAAAAAAAATCTTAGAAAAACTGCATTTACCTATTCATTATATCTTTTTGTACGCTTTAAATCCGTTTATAATTATTGAATTGACAGGGAATTTACATTTTGAACCTGTGATGTTATTCTTTTTAATTTGGAGTATGTCTGCATTGTTGAACGATACATTTGTTTTAGCTGGAATTCTTTTAGCGTGTTCAATTTCTATAAAGTTAATTCCGTTGTTATTTTTGCCATTATTTTATCAATGGTTTATGAAAAGGTCAGTTTTTGCAAGTAAAACAGAACATGTTAACAATGATAATATGTCATTCCTGCAGAGACAGAAATCTAAACAAAGATTATTATGGATTCATGTCTCTGCAGGAATGACACGTTTGTTTAGATTTTACGCAATTGTAATTACAACAATCCTTCTATTTTTCCTGCCATTTTATTCTTCAGAATTGATTGATAATTATTTCAATTCGGTTGGATTATGGTTTCTAAATTTCGAATTCAATGCAAGTTTCTATTATATCTTTAAAAAAATTGGATCCCTCTTTAGGGGTTATAATGAAATTGCTATCATAGGAAAAATAATTCCGGTTTTAACAATCGTGTTTTTAGGCTGGATTACTTTTTTTAGAAAAAACTCAAGTCCGAAAGAATTAATTACGGGTTTACTTTTTGGATTATCTTTTTATTATTTTACAACCACAACCATGCATCCATGGTATTTGGCAACATTAATACTCTTATCTGTTTTTACAAAATATCGTTTCCCGATTGTTTGGAGTTTGGTAATTATCTTAAGTTACTCAGCATATTCTAATGATGTTTATAAAGAGAACTTATTGCTTATCAATATAGAATACATTGTTGTTTATGGTTTCTTAATCTGGGAATTACTTTTTAAACCAAAAATTAACTTAAAAATAAAAACTATAAATACCATTTAACCTATTTTTTGTACTTTGTGGTATAATTTTTTTAGATGAAAAAACTTACTATAAAAGACATCGCCAATCATTTTAGCGTATCAATTTCTACTGTATCAAAATCTTTAAATGATAGTTATGAAATTAGCGTAAGCACCAAAGAAAAAATTCAAAAATTTGCTAAAAAAAACAACTACAGGCCTAACTTTAATGCCTTAAGTTTAAAAAGTAGAAAGACCAAAACTATCGGAATTATCATCCCGAATATGTTAAACTATTTTTTCGCGCAAGTATTTAAAGGTGCTGAAAGAGTAGCAAATGACAAAGGCTATAAAATCATTTCATGTATCTCAAACGAATCTTTAGATAAAGAAGTTGAAACCCTTGAAATACTTTCTAATGGAAGTATTGATGGTGTCATTTTATCAATGGCAGAAGAAACTGAGCTTAAAAATGAGTATAGTCATTTTAAGAACACTATAGAAGGTGGTATACCAATTGTAATGTTTGATAGAGTGGCAGAAAGTGTTAATTGTGATAAAATTATAACCAATGATTTTGATGCTGCTGCAAATGCTGTTCAACATTTATCAAAAACAGGACATAGAAAGATTGCTTTTATTTCTACGTTAAGTCATTTGAATATTGGAAAATTAAGACATCAAGGCTATTTAAAAGGATTAGAAAAAGAGAACATTGCTTTGAATGCTGATTATATAATCAATATAAAAGAAGATGATTACAAGGAATACGAAAATGTGTTAACTCCTATTTTTGCAAACGTAGATATTGATGCTGTAATTGCAACAGACGAATCTTCTGCCATTGCGGCAATGAAAGTTGCCTTAAGAAAAGGACATAAAGTTCCAGATGATTTTTCTGTAATTGCTTTTTCTAACGGAATTTTAGCAAGACATTCTAGTCCAAAACTAACAACCATTAGTCAGCACGGAGAACAAATGGGAGCAACATCAGCGGGACTTTTAATTAACAAACTAGAAAATAAAAACTCAGAAGAAACTATAAAAACTATCGTTATTAAGACAGATATTGTAGAACGAAAATCTACCAAACCTATATTCTAAATTAATCATAAAAAACAGTACTCTGACGCTCTCGATTCACGTGTAACTTTGTAACATCTGGGCGAGAATAATGCCCCACACAATCAAAATTTTGTCGTTCTTCTAACACACGATTAAAATCGAGGGTTTCAATAATCAACCCTTCTTTATTAATTACAGGTTCAACCAACCATTCTCCATTTGGAGAAGCAATACAAGAACCTCCATTTGCTAAAACTTCTGGAGCATTTTTTATTATTTCATCAAAATAGGGTGTTTCTTTTGGAAAGTCTGACTTAGCCATTAAACTAGAAACAGAAATTACAAAAGAACGAGATTCTCTTGCAATAAATCGTGTAATATCTTTGGTGTTATGATCGCTTCCAGGCCAAACTGCAATATGTAAGTTTTCTCCTAAACCATATAATGCAGTTCTTGGTAACGGCATCCAATTTTCCCAACAATTTAATCCACCAACAGTAAATTCTTTTAACGGATGTACTTGCAAACCATTTCCATCTCCTGGAGCCCAAGTTAAGCGTTCTTCATAGGTAGGCTGAAGCTTACGATGTACAGATTTTATTTCTCCATCTTGATTTATATACACCAAACTAGCGTAAATACTATGGCCACCACGATTTTGTGCACGTTCCATAATTCCTAAATAAATAGAAATTTTATGTTTTTTTGCTAGCTTACAAACTGAATTTAATTCGCCTTTTTCTATGGTGATAGAATTACGAACATAATGTGCATGCATTTCTTTTTGAACCGATGAATCCCATTCTGCACCATTTGTTAACGCAATCCAAAATGGATAACCAGGCAATAATGCTTCTCCGAAAACAACCAATTCGCAATTTTCTTTTCCTGCATCTATTATATATTTTTCAATCTTTTTAAGTGTCTTTTCTTTGTTTAGCCAAACAGGAGAAATTTGTGCTAAGGCTACTTTTAAGATGTTGTTTTTCATTTTAATTGATATTTAGATTCACCACCAAACCTTCATTTGATCTTACATTAAAAACCATTTGATCTTCAAAAATCAAATATTGCCCTTTTATACCAACTAATTTACCGGTATAAGAATGTTCTTTTACCAGATTTAAACTTTTAGGTTTTTCTGGATATTTATGAACTGGAAAATTCAAATTAGTTTCTGTATTGTTTTCTATAAAATATGGTTTTGCTTCTTCAGGAATGTATTGCTTTAACTTGTTTCTCCATGCTACTAAATCTTCATCTTCAATATCATTCTTCAACATTTTACGCCAATTGGTTTTGTCGCCAACAAATTCTTTTAAGGCAACTTCTGTAATTCCGGCTAAATATCTATTCGGAACCTCTACAATTTCAATCGCTTCATGTGCTCCTTGATCTATCCAACGCGTTGGAATTTGTTGTTTTCTAGTTACGCCAACTTTTACATTACTAGAATTTGCTAAATACACAATATGAGGTTTTAATTGTACTTGCTTTTCGTATGCCAAATCTCTATCCTCAATTCCTAAATGTGCTGTACTTAATTCTGGTCTTAGTATCCAATCACCAGCAGTTGGCGTTTCAAAAAAACAGCTTTTACAAAACCCTTGTCGGTAAATTTCTTTATTTAAATAACAGTTTAAACATTCGTATTTTACAAAAGTTATTTCAATGGTTTTATCCAATAATTGATTCATATTTAAGAAGTCGTCATTCAATTCTAAATAATATTGAATGGTTTCTAAATTTTCTGTGGGCATTTTTTTTAAGACTCCTTGGTATTGCATACAACAATTTTTAGTATTTTTAACTCCGTTGACAATCGACAACAAACAAACTTACTATAAAAAAGCAAGTTTTAAGAATTTTGCATTCATAAATTAAACAAGAAACAAACTAAATGCCATTTCCTTTCGTAAACTCTATAATCTCTTGGTTTTTAAAAAAACGAAAGCATCAGATTGAGTTGTTTTTAAAATATCCTTTAGATGTTCAAGACGAATTGCTGTTTAAGTTATTGAATACTGCAAAAAATACGGAATTTGGAAAAACACATTATTTTTCTTCGATTAGAGATTATACAGATTTTACAAATGCAGTTCCTATTCAACAATACGAAACTTTTGAACCCTTAATAGAACGTTGTAGAAAAGGAGAACAAAACATTTTTTGGCCAACACCAGTTCGTTGGTTTGCAAAATCTAGCGGAACTACAAATGCCAAAAGCAAGTTTATTCCTGTTAGTGATGAAGCGTTAGAATATTGTCATTTAAAAGCCGGAAAAGACATGTTGTGTTTATACATTAATAATAATGAAGACACTCAGTTATTTACTGGAAAAGGATTGAAATTAGGTGGAAGTACCGCCATTTATGAAGATAACAATTCATATTTCGGAGATTTGTCTGCAATTATTACAGAAAACCTTCCTTTTTGGGCAGATTTCAGTTCAGCTCCAAGTCAAGAAACTGCTTTAATGAGTGAATGGGAAACTAAAATGGAAGCCATTGTTGATGAAACCATTCATGAAAACATTACTAGTTTAGTTGGTGTACCAAGTTGGATGTTGTTGTTATTAAATCGTGTTTTAGAAAAAACTGGAAAAAACAATATTTTAGAAGTTTGGCCAAATTTAGAAGTCTATTTTCATGGTGGCGTAAATTTTAATCCATACAGAGAACAATACAAAAAACTCATTCCAAAAGCAGACTTTAAATATTACGAAACCTATAATGCTTCTGAAGGGTTTTTTGGACTTCAAGACAGAAATAATTCATTAGAATTATTGTTAATGTTAGATTACGGGATCTTCTATGAATTTATTCCGATGAATTCTTACAATGGAGAAAACTCAAAGGCAATACCTTTATCTGAAGTGCAAAAAAATGTAAACTACGCGCTCGTAATTACAACAAATGGTGGTTTGTGGAGGTATTTAATTGGAGATACTATAAAATTTACGTCTACAGATCCGTACCGCATAAAAATTACAGGAAGAACAAAACACTTTATCAATGTTTTTGGTGAAGAATTGATTATTGAAAATGCAGTAGAAGCATTAAAATTAGCTTGTAAAAAAACGAAAGCAACGATTACAGATTATACTGTTGCGCCAATTTTTATGACTACAAATTCTAGTGGTGGACATGAATGGATGATTGAGTTTAAAAAACAGCCAAATAACTTAGAATATTTTACTGAACTGTTAGACAATGCATTGAAATCTATCAATTCTGATTACGAAGCAAAACGCTATCATAATATGGCGTTAGGGTTACCAAAAATTCATATAGCAGAAGAAGGTTTATTTTACAATTGGTTAAAGCAAAAACAAAAATTAGGCGGTCAGCATAAAGTGCCGAGGTTATCTAATAAAAGAGATTTTCTTGAAGAACTACTAAAGATTTCTGTAAGCCAACAAAGCGCAAATCAATAAACGAATTTTGTTCTTGGTAACTAAACAATTCTGATTTACACTTTGTTTTTATTAGTTTACTTTCTATTAAACGAACCAATTAAAAAATTGTAACGAAAGTGTAATTTAAATTTTACGTTCTACAACGTAATCAATCATTTGTATAAGTGAATCTTTATACTCAGAGTCAGGGTAGTTTTCTAGAATTGCCAACGCTCTGTTTTTGTAGTTGTTCATTTTAGAAATTGTGTATTCAATTCCTCCATTTTCTTTTACAAAAGTGATGACTTCTTTAACTCTCTTTTTGTCTTTATTGTGTTTTTTTACCGAATTGATAATCCAGTTTTTATCTTTTTCAGAACAAGTATTTAACGTATAAATTAAAGGCAACGTCATTTTTTGTTCTTTGATATCGATTCCGGTAGGTTTCCCAATCTTATCATCAGAATAATCGAACAAATCGTCTTTAATTTGGAAAGCAATTCCGATATATTCTCCGAACTTTCTCATTTGCTGAACTGTTTCTTGTTTTGCACCAACAGATGCAGCACCAATTCCACAACAAGCTGCAATTAACGTTGCTGTTTTCTGGCGGATAATTTCAAAATATATTTCTTCTGTAATATCTAATTTACGTGCTTTTTCTATCTGTAATAATTCGCCTTCACTCATTTCTCTAACGGCGATTGAAATCAATTTTAGTAAATCAAAATCTTCGTTATCAATTGAAAGTAACAATCCTTTAGACAATAAATAATCGCCAACTAAAACGGCAATTTTATTTTTCCAAAGTGCATTTACAGAGAAAAAACCTCTTCTTCTATTGCTATCATCAACAACATCATCGTGCACCAAAGTTGCGGTATGAATCAATTCTACAACAGAAGCTCCACGGTATGTTCGTTCATCAAAACCACCATCAGAAACCATTTTGGCAACTAAAAAAACAAACATTGGGCGCATTTGTTTTCCTTTTCTACGAACTATATAATAGGTAATTCTGTTAAGCAACGGAACTTTGGTCAACATCGATTCTTTGAATTTCTCTTCAAAGAGTTCCATTTCGTTTTTTATAGGAAGTTTTATTTGCTCTACTGGTTTCATTTATAATTTTAATGAATATATCATTCCCATGAAAATGGGAATCTATACAAAGTAAGTTAAGTATGGATTCCTGCCTACGCAGGAATGACAGAACGCAAGCAAATCAAAAGTAAATAAATTATACGATTTAGAATGACAGAATTTTAAAAGATATTTTATTAAGACTTATTTGCCAATTGACCACAGGCAGCATCAATATCTTTACCTCTAGAACGTCTTACATTTACAATAATTCCGTGCATTTCTAAATTAGAAATATAATTGTTGATAGCTTGCGGACTTGCTTGTTTAAATTCACCATCATCAATAGGATTGTACTCTATTAAATTGACTTTACACGGCACATAACTACAAAACTGTATCAAGGCATCAATATCTTCTTTTCTATCATTTATTCCACCCCAAACAACATATTCGTAAGAAATTCTTCGTTGTGTTTTTTCATACCAATACTCTAACGATTCTTTTAAATCTTTCAAAGGAAATGTAGCGTTAAACGGCATAATTGAAGTTCTAACTTCATCAATTGCAGAATGTAAAGAAACTGCTAAATTAAATTTCACTTCATCATCAGCCATTTTTTTGATGATTTTTGGAACACCAGAAGTAGAAACTGTAATTCTTTTTGGCGACATTCCTAATCCTTCTGGAGAAGTAATTTTTTCGATAGATTTTATCACATTATTGTAATTCATCAATGGTTCTCCCATTCCCATAAAAACAATATTCGATAATTTACGATTGTAATACAATAAACTCTCTTTGTTGATTGCAGCAACTTGATCGTAAATTTCATCAGGATTTAAGTTTCGCATTCTTTTTAAACGCGATGTTGCACAAAATTTGCAATCTAAACTACAGCCAACTTGACTAGAAACACAAGCTGTTGTTCTTGTATTTGTAGGAATTAAAACAGATTCAACTACCAAACCATCGTGTAAACGAACCGCATTTTTTACGGTTCCGTCTTTGCTTCGCTGAATGTTATCTACCTCAATATGATTGATCACAAAGTTTTCTTGCAACATTTCTCTTGTTTCTAAAGAAATGTTTGTCATATCCTCAAAAGAATGCATCGTTTTTCCCCACAACCATTCATACACCTGATTGCCACGAAAAGCTTTATCACCATTTTCTACAAAAAAATCTCGTAGTTGGTCTTTGGTTAATGCGCGTATGTCTTTCTTTTTTGGTGTCATCTGTTGCAAAAATACATAAAACCTCACAAGAAAACTTGTGAGGTTTTATCATATCAAAAATTGATGTCTTTTATATAATTAACATTGCATCTCCGTAAGAAGAGAAGTTATATTTTTCTTTAATTGCTACTTTATATGCTTCCGTTACAAAGTCATAACCACCAAAGGCAGCAGCTTGCATTAACAAGGTAGATTTTGGTTTATGAAAATTAGTAATCATACAATTAGCAACACTAAATTCATAAGGAGGAAAAATAAATTTATTAGTCCAACCTTCAAAAGCATTTAATCTTCCATTTGATGACACAGAAGATTCTATTGTACGCATTACTGTTGTACCAACTGCACAAACTCTTTTCTTTTTATTTAATGCATCATTAATTCTTTTCGAAGTTTCTGCTGAAATATTAATTTTCTCAGAATCCATTTTATGTTTAGATAAATCTTCTACTTCTACCGGTGCAAAAGTTCCTAAACCAACATGTAATGTAACTTCAGAAAAATCTATTCCTTTAATTTCTAAACGTTTCATTAAATGTTTAGAAAAATGCAATCCTGCTGATGGTGCTGCAACAGCTCCTTCGTTTTTCGCATAGATTGTTTGGTAACGTTCTGCATCAGACTCTTCTACTGGTCTGTCTATTTCTTTTGGCAATGGAGTTTCTCCTAATTCCAGTAATTTTACTCTAAATTCTTCATAAGAACCATCAAATAAAAATCGCAATGTTCTACCTCTAGAGGTTGTATTATCTATAACTTCGGCTACTAAACTACCGTCTTCTCCAAAAAATAATTTGTTCCCAATTCTAATTTTTCTTGCCGGATCTACCAAAACATCCCACAATCTGTTTTCGGTATTTAATTCTCTTAACAAAAACACTTCGATACGTGCTCCAGTTTTTTCTTTATTTCCAAACATTCTAGCAGGAAATACTTTTGTGTTATTCAAAATAATAACATCCCCTTCATCAAAATAATCGATTAGGTCTTTAAATGTTTTGTGTTCTATAGTTTTTTCTTTTCTATTTAACACCATTAAACGAGATTCATCTCTGTGTTCTGCTGGAAATTTTGCCAATAACTCTTCTGGTAATTCAAAACCAAAATGCGATAATTTCATATATTTATTTTTCTAAGAATGCTGGCAAATATACAACATCAATATAGGCGTTGTCAAGTATTTTGCCTTTTATTTAATTTGAGTCTATTTGAAACCCAATTTGTTGCATGTCTTTCCAAAAATTTATGTACGATTTTGTAACCACATTTGCATCTAAAATTGATATCGGAATTATTAATGCTAAAGGAGCAAATGCCATTGCCATTCTATGATCTTTGTACGTTTCAATTGCTATATTTGAGTTGATCTTAGTAGCTTTTTTTAGCTCTAAACTTTCATTTGTTACAGAAATCGTTGCGCCTAATTTAGTGAGTTCATTTTCTAATGCAACCAAACGATCTGTTTCTTTAATTTTTAACGTGTGTAAGCCGGTTAGCGTACAATCTATAGCTAATCCAAAGCAAGTTACAGCAATCGTTTGCGCAATATCTGGTGCATTTTTTAAATCTAGCTTTAAGTGAGATTTCTCGGCTCCGCTCGAAATGACATTCATTTTCTTAATATGAATTGTATCTCCTTTAAAAGTAGTTGTAACCCCAAAATGTTTGTAGATTTCAGCTAAACAAGAATCGCCTTGCAAACTATCTTTTTTATATGATGATAGTATTATTTCTGAACCAATTTCACTGAGTGCAATAATGCTATAAAAATAAGAAGCAGAACTCCAATCTGATTCTACTTTAATTTTTTTTGTAACTGAACAATTCAATGGTTTTACTTTGATTTTATTTTTAACAAAACTTGCTTCAACCCCAATCTTTTGCAATAAACTTAAAGTCATATTTATATATGGAACAGAAGTGATTTCTCCTAACAATTCGATTTCTAAACCATTTGGTAAACTAGAGGCAATTAATAGTAATGAAGAAATATATTGGCTACTTACATTTCCGTTTATTTGTACTTTATCTTTTGTCAGTTTTGTGCCTTTTATTCGAATTGGCGGGTACCCAACTTTATCTTCATAAGAAATTGTTGCACCTAAATCTTGTAATGCATTTACCAAGATTTCAATCGGTCTGTTTTGCATTCTTTCAGAACCTGTTAACACCACTTCACTTCCCTCCTTGATAGAAAAATAAGAAGTTAAAAAACGCATTGCTGTTCCGGCATGACCAATATCAATCAGTTCATTAGTAGAATTTAAAGCTTTTTCTAAATACTTTGAATCATCAGAGTCTGATCTGTTTTCTATTTCTAAACCATCAATTAACTGTTTCAAAATCAACAATCTATTAGATTCGCTTTTAGAACCAGAAATAGAAATTTCTGCCTTTAGTTTTGTATTCTTTATTAATAAATGAAAAATCAAAATTGTATTCGTTAAAAATTTGTAATTTTAGAAGCTAATAACCAAACTAACTCTTATGAAAAAAATTATTTTATTTGTGGCAATACTTCTTATTGCAACTAGCCACAAAGTTAACGCACAAAAGAATACTACCAAATTTTCTGAAGAAAATTATAGCGCTATTAAATGGCGAAATATCGGTCCTTTTAGAGGCGGAAGAAGTGGTGCTGTAACTGGTGTTGCTGGAAAATCAAACTTATTTTACATGGGTGCAACTGGTGGTGGAGTATGGAAAACTACAGATGCAGGGAATTCTTGGTCTAATATTTCTGATGGATTTTTCGGTGGATCTGTTGGTTCTGTTGCAGTTAGCGAATGGGATAACAACGTAATTTATGTAGGAAATGGGGAAAAAACAGTAAGAGGAAATGTTTCTTCTGGTGACGGAATTTGGAAAACTGTTGATGCTGGAAAAACATGGAAACATTTGGGTTTACCAAATTCTAGACATATTCCAAGAATACGAATTCACCCTAAAAATTCAGATATTGTGTATGCTGGTGTACTAGGAGATTTATACAAATCTTCAGAAGAACGTGGTGTTTACAAATCTGTTAATGGTGGAGAAACTTGGAGAAAAGTATTATTTGCAAATAAAGATGCTGGAGTAATTGATTTGGTTATTGATCCAAATAATGCTCGTGTTTTGTACGCAACAACATGGAATATTAGAAGAACTCCTTATAGTTTATCAAGTGGTGGCGATGGTTCTGCTTTATGGAAAAGCACAGATGGTGGAGAAACTTGGTCTAACATTTCAGAGAATAAAGGATTACCAAAAGGAATTTGGGGAATTAGTGGCGTTGCCGTTTCTCCTGTAAATTCTGATTTTGTTTGGTTGTTAGTAGAAAATAAAGATGGCGGAGTTTACAAATCTGAAGACGCAGGGAAAACTTGGAACCTAATTAATAGTGAACGTAAATTAAGACAAAGAGCATGGTATTATACGCGTATTTATGCAGATACAAAGGATGAAAACATCATTTATGTATTAAATGTAAATTATCATAAATCTACTGATGGTGGTAAAACATATAAAACATTTAATGCTCCGCATGGAGATCATCACGATTTATGGATTGCGCCAGAAGATAATCAACGAATGATTATTGGTGATGATGGTGGTGCACAAATTTCTTTTGATGCAGGTATTAATTGGTCAACAATGAACAACCAACCAACAGCACAATTTTATAGAGTTGTAACAGATACTCATTTTCCGTATAGAATTTATGGAGCACAACAAGACAACTCTACAGTACGTATTTCTCATAGAACTGGAGGAGGATTTATTACCGATAAAGATTGGGAATCTACTGCTGGAGGAGAAAGTGCTCATATTGCAATAGACCCAAATAACAATGATATTGTTTACGGTGGTAGCTACGGTGCTTTTTTAACTAGAGTAAATCATAAAACTGGTGAAGCTAGAGCTATTAATGTATGGCCAGATGATCCAATGGGACATGGAGCTGAAGATTTTAAATATCGTTTTCAATGGAATTTTCCAATTCTATTTTCTCCAAATCAAAAAAATAAATTATATGCTGCTTCAAATCACTTGCATGCAACCTATAATGAAGGTCAATCTTGGGAAGTAATAAGTCCAGATTTAACCAGAAATGATCCGAAAACTTTAGGCTCTTCTGGTGGGCCAATTACAAAAGACAATACTGGAGTAGAATATTACGGAACTATTTTTGCCGTTGCAGAATCTCCAGCTGAAAAAAACCTCATCTGGACAGGGTCTGATGATGGTTTAGTTCACGTTACTCGAGACGGCGGAAAAAATTGGGAAAATGTAACTCCTAAAAAAATGCCAGAATGGATGATGATTAATTCTATTGAAGTAAATCCGTTTAAAAAAGGTAGCGTTTATATTGTTGGCACAAAATACAAATCTGGCGATTACAACCCTTACATCTACAAAACAGAAAACTATGGTAAATCTTGGGTATTAATTGTAAACGGAATTGGAAACGAAGATTTTACAAGAACATTAAGAGCAGATCCAAAACGCAAAGGATTGTTATATGCTGGAACAGAAAGAGGAATGTATATTTCGTTTAATGATGGAGATAATTGGGAGAAATTTCAATTGAATTTACCAATTGTTCCTATTACAGATTTAGCGATTAAAGACGATAATTTAATTGCTGCAACGCAAGGTCGTGCTTTTTGGATACTAGATGATTTAACTCCAATTCATCGATTAACAACCAATACCGCAAAAGAAAAAATTACTTTATTTAATCCAAAAGCTAGTTATCAATTAAGTGGCGGAAATGGCAGAACATCTAAAACTCAAGGAACCAATCATCCCGGCGGAGTTGCTGTATATTATAATGTAAATGAATTTGCTGAAAAAGACACTATTTCATTGTCGTTTTATGATGCAAATAAGAAGTTTATTCAAAAATATAGCAATCATCCAAATACAAAAGAAAATGAGAAAAAACTTTCTGTCGAAAAAGGTAGCAATGTTTTTTATTGGGATATGATGTATCCTGAAGCTACAAAAGTAAAAGGAATGATTTTATGGTGGGCTTCTTTGGACGGACCAATGGCATTACCAGGGAATTATACGGTAAGTTTATCCGCAAATGCATCAACCTTAGAAAAGCCGTTTACTATTTTAAAGAACCCTGTTTCTGAAACTTCTTTAGATGACATGAAATTGCAATTCGATTTTATCAATGATATCAACACTAAAGTTTCTGAAGTTCATACAGCATTGATTAATGTTGGTAACGTAAAAGATCAAATTAAAACGTTGAAAATCTCTATCAAAGACAAACAAAAGCATAAAGAACTAATTACTTTTGCTGATGAATTGACTAAAAAAATTACAAAAATTGAAACTACTTTATATCAAACAAAAAGTAAAAGTGGTCAAGACCCCTTGAATTTTCCAATTAAATTAAACAATAAATTGGCGCATTTAAATTCGTTAACAAGAATGGGGACCTACAAACCAACTGACCAAGAAATTACATTTAAAAATGAAATCACTAAAGAAATAGACACTGAATTGTCGAAGTTATATCTACTTTTTAACAACGATGTTAAACAGCTCAATCAGAAAGTAAAAGATAGTCAAATTGATTTAATTCAATTAGATAAGTAAAACAAAAAAGAGGCTTTAAACAGCCTCTTTTTTTATGATTTATTTTGTTCTTTTGATTGTTACATATAATGCATATAAAAAACTAAGCGTAATTTTAAAACTCCAAAAGCGCTCCCATTTTCCATCAGAAAAATTCACTTCACTTACTTTCGCAAAATCACCTGCAAAAATATCGCGCCAACTATTCATAAATAATGAAATAACGGTAACCAATACAAAAAAAGGAAACGCTATTTTAAATACATTACTCCAAAAACCTGAAGATTTCATTTTCTCTAATACTGTCATTATTGTAGTTTTTTATTGTTGTGATGTCTATCGTGATCACGTTTTGTTTTAATCTCTAATTTCTTGTCAAAAGCCGCTTGCAAATCAACTCCTGTTTGGTTTGCTAAACACAAGACAACAAACAAAACATCAGCCAATTCTTCTCCTAAGTCTTTCGTTTTATCAGATTCTTTTTCACTTTGTTCACCATAACGTCTTGCAATAATTCTAGCTACTTCTCCAACCTCCTCTGTTAATTGTGCCATATTGGTTAGTTCATTAAAATAACGAACGCCATGATTTTGAATCCAGTCATCAACTTGTTTTTGTGTGGTTTTTATTCCCATGAATACTTGGTTTTACTTTTGATTTTCAAAGATAAAGCTTCTATTTTAATAAAAAAGATAAATCTCACCTGCCTAATAGTCAGTTTTTGAAATGAAAAAATGAGCTTAGAAAGCTGATTAAATATGCTCAGTAGAATAAAAGAGAACGTATTAATTCTTATCTTTATCAATAAATAACACGATTAAATGAAAAAGAACTATTCATTACTGTTTATTCTAATCACCCTATTAATTGTTTGTACAAATAGTGAAAAAGAAGTTTTAGTCAGTTATTCAAATCCAGAAATTGACTACTGGGGAAGAATTGACAGTTCTCAAATTAAAAGAACAGATCTATATTGGGCAGGCTCATCCATAAAAATAAATTTTGAAGGAGAATCAATTTATGCAGCTTTAAAAAATGATTCAGGAAATAATTACCATAATATCATTTTAGATAATGATAGCGTTCGTGTTTTTAGACCAGATAGCATTCAGAAATATTATGAATTAGCATCCAATTTATCAAAAGGAAAGCATTCGATTGAAATTTTTAAAAGAACTAATAGTGGAAAAACATCCTTTTATGGTTTTAAAATTAAAAATCACGCAAAATTATTAGAAAAGTCTGCTCCTAAAAAAAGAAGTATTGAGTTTTACGGAAACTCAATAACAGCAGGTTATGCTATAGAAGATACTTCTGGAAAAGACAACCCTAGCGGCACCAATACAAATAATTATAAAACATATGCAGCATTAACAGCTAGGCATTTTAACGCCAATTATAGAGCAATATCTCAAAGCGGAATTGGTGTTACCATTAGTTGGTTTCCCTTAATAATGCCAGAAATGTATGATCGATTAATTCCGGATGAGCCAACCCCTAAATGGGATTTTTCATTATACCAACCAGATATTGTTGTTATAAATCTATTTCAGAATGACTCTTGGCTAGTAAATTTACCAGAAAGAAAAGAATTTAAAACAAATTTTGGAGATAAGGCCCCTAGCGATGAATATCTTATAAATGCATATCAAAATTTTGTATCTAGTTTAAGAAAACAGTACCCAAAAGCAAAAATTATTTGTACACTTGGGTCTATGGATGGTTCTAAAAAAGGCTCAAAATGGATGGATTATATTCAAAGTGCTGTGACAAATTTAAATGACAAAAATGTTTTTACTTATTTTATGCCTTACAAGGAAACACCTGGACATCCATCTGTTCAAGAAAATGAAGTAATGGCTAATGGTTTAATTCAGTTTATCGATAAAAATATTAAATGGTAAGTTTAAACTTTTTCTTAAATTGCTATGTCTTAAAATTCATACTTATGAAATTAAAAAAAACGCCTTTTACATTATTAATATTTTTAATTAGTTTTCACTTTTTTAGTCAAGCACAAGAAAGACATTATTATCAAACAGATTTTTCTATTCAAGATTTTAATAAAAGAAGATCCAAAATATTTGATGCTATTGAAAATAACGGAATCGCATTAATTCAAGGTGCAAGAAGCGTTGATGGTTTTGAAGCCTTTAGACAAACAAATACATTTTATTATTTAACGGGTATAGAAACTGGTCATGCTTATTTGTTATTCAACGGGAAAAAGAAAACCACAACGTTATACTTGCCACACAGAGATACAGGAAGAGAACGTAGTCAAGGAAAAATTTTATCCGCAGAAGATGCTGAATTAATTATCAAATTAACAGGCGTAGATCAAGTAAAAGCCGTTGAATTTTTATCGTCTGATTTAGCTGGAACAGGATTGATAAAAGATGGTGTTCCTGTTTTATACACACCATTAAGTCCCGCAGAAACAGGTACAGATAGTAGAGATGAATTGGTTCACGGACATGCAAGAGCAGCTTCTGATCCTTGGGACGGACAAGCTTCTAGAGAAGCACATTTTAAAAGATTATTAAACGACCGTTTTCCTCAGTTTCAAATCAGAGATTTATCTCCAACGTTGGATGAAATGCGTTTGATTAAAAGTAAGACAGAAATTGACATCATTCGTAAAGCAACTCAAATTGCTGGTTTGGCAATTATAGAAGCGATGAAGTCTACCAAAGCTGGTGTGTATGAATATCAATTAGATGCAGCAGCAAAATATATTTTTTATCAACATAATGCTCAAGGAGATGCATATCCAGCAATTATTGGAGGCGGAACAAATGCTTTTATGGGACATTATTTTCATAAAACCGATGTGTTAAAAGATGGCGATTTAGTCTTAATGGATTATGCGCCGGATTATAAATATTACACCAGTGATGTTACTAGAATTTGGCCAGTAAATGGCAAGTTTAACACAGCACAAACTGCATTGTACGAATATATAATTGCGTATAAAGATGCCTTATTCAAATACATAAAACCTGGCGTAACTTCTAATTATGTATTGGACAAAGCTGCTGAGGATATGGAAAACTATTTAAAAGGAAAAAAGTTTGTAAATCCTGCGCATTTAAAAGCAGTACAAAATGGCGTAAAATTTAGAGGACATTTTCAACATCCAGTAGGAATGGCCGTTCATGATGTTGGTAGAGTTCGTGGTAATGTTGTTTTAAAAGAAGGCATGGTTTTTACAATTGATCCTATGATTTGGATTCCAGAAGAACGTTTATATGTTCGTATAGAAGAAGTTGCTTTGGTTACTGCAACTGGCGTAGAAAACATGAGTGCTTTTGTACCAACTACCATTAAAGAAATTGAAAAAACAATTAAAGAAAAAGGAATTACAGAGTTTAGACCAGCAGAAAATTTGCCTTTGAAACATTAAAATATAACTCTATAATACCATTTTCAAAAACGCTGCTCTAGAAATTTCTCTTGCGCCTAAACTTGCCAAATGGTCATTATATACTTGACAATCTATCAATTTATACTTATGGTTTTCTACTAAATGAATAAATGCTAATTTAGAAGCATTACTAACCAAACTAAACATACTTTCTCCGCAAAAAATCCCATTTCCTAAATCAATTCCATATAAACCTCCAATCAATTCTTTGTCATTTCGAGCGGAGTCGAGAAATCTCCAAACTTCTATAGATTTTGCAATTCCGCGTTTATGTAAATTAACATAGGCTTGCTCCATATCATCTGTAATCCAAGTGCCAAAATCTTCTTTTCTAATAATGTGCTTGCAATTAAAAATAACTTCGCTAAATGCGGTGTTTTCTGTAATTGTAAAGTTTTCTTTTTTAATGATTTGCCTCATAGATTTGGTAATCTTTAATTCTTCTGGAAACAAGACCATTCTTTCTGACGGACAATACCAAACAATTGGATCATCTTCAGAAAACCACGGGAAAACACCTTTTTTATATGCAAGAATTAAACGCTCAACAGATAAATCTCCTCCCAAAGCAATCACACCTTCTTCAGATGTAGTTTCTGGGGCTGGAAATTCTAATTTTTTTGTAAGCCAAATCATTTCTCAAAAATAACAAATAAAAAAGCAGCCAATTAGCTGCTTTTTTATTTTTTTATTCTAAAATTTAGAAAGGTAAATCGTCTGGTTCAGCAGATGATGAGTCGTCAGCTGGCTGAAATTGATCAACTGGAGGCAAATCTTGTGGCGATGCAGCCTGCATTGCTTCAATTCTCCAACCTTGAACTGAATTGAAATATTTTGCAACTCCCTCAGGGTTAATCCATTCTCTACCACGTAAATTGATAGAAACTTTTACATCTTGTCCAACTGAATAACTGCTTAATAAATCGCATTTATCTTGTACAAACTCAATCATAATCATTTGTGGATATTGCTCATCAGTTGTAACAACTAGTTCACGTTTTTTAAATCCACCTGTACCAAAAGTTTGTGTTTCGTTGATTAATTTAATTTTTCCTATTACTTCCATATTCTTATTCTATTTTATTAAAAGTACTTTCCAAGCACTTTGTACATCGTTTTTTTCTAAAAAGCCTTTCGCAAATGTATGTTTTTTTATGGTTTCTAACCCAACAAATTGAGGATTGTCTTTTGCAAAGTTATCAACATCTTGTTGAATTGGCAACTGCTCAACATTTCCTAAAACACCAAAATTATTTCCAGTTAAAACTTCACTTTTTCTAATTTCTATCGGAATTTCATCTACTCCAATTCCTATCGTAGCAATTGGTTTTGGAATTTCGAAAAATCCTTCTTTTGCTCTTGAATAATAACTTCCGCCAGCTCTAGCAACCAAATCAATTTTATATTGATCTATTGCTCCATTTTCATCTAAAACAGCTTCATTAATGTGTAATTTAACGACTTCACAAATAATTAAATTTCCTGCGCCACCTTCATTTCCTAGATGAATAATTTCATTTACTTTACACTCAAATTGTACTGGAGATTCTGCAACTCTAAATGGTTTTACTTTGTCAGATTTTAACATCGTAAACCCTGCCTTATCAAACTCATTTACACCTTTAGGGTATTCTGTACTACTCAAAGACATTTGCTGAACAATATCATAATTAACAACATTAATTACTACTTCTTTAGTTTCTAAAGCATTTTCTAATGTATGTTTTGTTGTATTTCCGTGAACTCTACGTGCGGGGGAAAAAATTAAAATTGGCGGATTTGCACTAAACACATTAAAAAAACTAAACGGAGATAAATTCGGATTTCCTTCTGCATCAATTGTACTTGCAAACGCAATGGGTCTTGGTGCAATTGCGCCTAACAAATATCCGTGTAATTTACCAGTTGATATTTCTTTTGGATCTATAGAAATCATGTATCAATTTATTTTGAATTGTAAATATACTATCATTTTATAAAATGTGTTATGTTATAATATAGATTATATTTGTAATAGATGACCTTTTTTAAAAATACTATTTTAACCAAACGAATAGTCATATTTGTCTTATTCGTTATTGTATCCTTAATTCTTTGGAACACCTATATTTTCTTTCAAAAATTTAAGCAAGAAGAACGTGCAAAAATGGAAATTTTTGCAACTGCAATAAAAGAATTAGCTACCAATCCAGATTTAAATGCGAACATTAATTTAGAAACAAAAATTTTTGAGAACATTACCAATATTCCTTTGATTCAAGTTAATGAAGATGGAACTATAAAAGATTGGAGAAATTTAGATGCTTCTAAAACTGAAAATCCAGAGTATTTAAAAAATCAATTGGCAAAAATGAAAAAGCAAAATGTGCCGATTGAAATTAATTATTTGGATGTAACCGAATATGTGTATTATAGAGATTCTGATTTGTTAGACAAACTAACCTATTATCCAATTGCATTAATTTTAATATTATTGCTGTTTTTAACGGTGATTTATATGTTGTTTTCATCTAATAAAATTGCAGAACAAAATCGTCTTTGGACAGGAATGGCAAAAGAAACCGCACATCAAATTGGCACGCCTTTATCTTCATTATTAGGCTGGATTGCCATTTTAAAAGCAGAAAATATTAGCGAAAAATATGTTGATGAAATAGAAAATGACGTACATCGATTAAACATCATTGCCAACAGGTTTTCTAAAATTGGTTCTGCTCCACAATTGAAAAAACAAGACATTGTTTCGATTACAAAAAAATCTTTTGAGTATTTAAAAAGCAGAAGTTCTAAACAAATTTCGTTTGAGTTTATTTCAGAAAAAAGCGAATTACTTTCTAATATAAATATAGAATTATTTGGCTGGGTTATCGAAAACTTAGTTAGAAATGCCGTTGATGCCATGAAAGGAAAAGGAAACGTTTCTCTAACAATTTCTGAAAACAACAAATCAATAGAAATTACAATTACGGATACTGGAAAAGGAATCCCGAAGTCACAATTTAAACAAATCTTTAAACCTGGTTTTACTACAAAAAAACGTGGTTGGGGTTTAGGTTTATCTTTGTCTAAACGTATTATTGAAGAATATCACAACGGAAAAATTGGTGTAAAAAAATCTGAAATTAATAAAGGAACTAGTATTCGAATTTCGCTACAAAAAACTTAAAAGTTAGTTGCAATTTCTTCAGCAAGTTTTAAAAACTCTTCGTGTTGCATTTTTAATTTTTTACTTGTAAAATTAATATCAGAAACTCGGTTAATTGGAATTAAATGTATGTGAGCATGCGGCACTTCCAATCCAACGACCGTCATTCCTATTCTGTTACACGCAATTGTTTTTTCTAATGCTTTTGCTACTTTATACGCAAACTGTAGTAAACTTATATACATTTCAGAATCTAAGTCAAACAATTTATCAACTTCTTTTTTAGGAATTACCAATGTATGTCCTTTTGCATTTGGATTGATATCTAAAAAAGCATAAAAATCTTCGTCTTCTGCTATTTTATAAGAAGGAATTTCTCCATTGATGATTTTAGTGAAAATGCTACTCATCTGTTTTTTGTTTATTGTCATTGGAAATAAAATCAAGCAATCTTAACTATTAAAAAGATTGCTTCTTTATTCTTCCTCGTAATGATGTTATCTAGAAATATCTACAATTTCAAATTTCATGATTCCGTTTGGAACTTTAATTTCTGCTGTTTCCCCAACTTTTTTCCCTAACAATCCTTTTCCTATTGGAGAGTTTACAGATAATTTTCCATTTCTAACATCAGATTCAGAATCTGCAACCAATGTATAGGTAAATTCCATTTTATTGGCTGTATTTTTAATTTTCACAACAGAATGAATCAATATTTTTGAAGTATCTAATTGAGATTCATCAATAATTCTTGCATTAGAAACAACGTTTTTTAATTTAGCAATTTTAAATTCTAAATGAGATTGTTCTTCTTTTGCAGCATGATACTCTGCATTTTCACTTAAATCTCCTTTATCTCGAGCATCAGCAATTTCTTGCGTAACTCTTGGTCGCTCTACATGCTCTAAATGCTCTAATTCTTCTTTTAATTTCTTAAGTCCTTCTGGCGTATAATATGAAATATCACTCATTATCGTATAGTTTTAAAATACAAAATCTCATTGCCTTTTTATCAGTATGAGATTCAGTTACAAATGTACAAAATATTTGTAACTTGCCATCGTTTAAAAGAGAACCTAATTTTTTTCGATGAAGAAATTTCTTTTTATTTTTTGTGTTTCCTTTTTTATTAATTGCACAAATCAGAACTATATAGCTGATTGTTTTCCAGAAATTTCTATTTACGAGAGTATTGATTTACAAAATCCAGAATTTATTGATTTGCAAGTTCCTACTGGTTATGCTAAAACAAATTTACGTGCCAGAAATATTTTAATCATAAGAAGAAATACAACGTACCAAGCATTTGATTTAGAATGTCCAGAAAAAGATTGTACTTCTTCAATGGATTTTGATGGTTTGAAAATGACTTGCACTTGTAGTCAAAAAAAATACAATTCATTAAACGGCTCTCCTGACAACGGAGAGGGTTGTTTTGCTTTAGAATATAATGTTTCCCAAATAAGTTCTAGTTTTTTGCAAATTAGTCACTAAAATCAACTCAACACAAATTAAGATTGTTATTTTTGCAGTAATAACACACAACTAAATTAGTACCGTGAAAAATTATTTTTCTTCCGATTTTAAATTAGGCGTTTTAGGCGGCGGACAATTAGGAAGAATGTTACTTGCCGAAACTCAAAAATACGATATTTATACAGCTATTTTAGATGGTTCACCAGATGCACCATGTGCTCAAATTTGCAACGAATTTCATGTTGGTAGTTTATTAGATTTTGACGTAGTTTATAATTTTGGAAAATTAGTGGATGTTTTAACCATAGAAATTGAGCATGTAAATATTGATGCCCTATATCAATTGGAAAAGGAAGGGTTAAAAATTTATCCACAGCCTTCTGTAATTGAAATAATTCAGCACAAAGGAAAACAGAAAGATTTTTTTGTAAAAAACGAAATTCCAACTTCACCTCATAAACGATTTGCAACTAAAAGTAAAATCCTTTCTGCTTTTGAAAATAATGAGATTGAAATTCCATTTGTTTGGAAATCTTCTCAATTTGGATATGATGGAACTGGCGTAAAAGTAGTTCGTTCTTTTGATGATATTAAAAACTTGGCAGATGTAGATTGTATTGTTGAAGAGTTAATTCCGTTTAAAAACGAACTGGCAGTAATTGTTGCTAGAAATGTTGATGGAGAAGTTAAAACATATCCTGTTGTAGAAATGGAATTTCATCCTGAAGCAAATCAAGTAGAATATGTAATTTGCCCTGCTAGGATTGATGATTCAGTGGCAAAAAAAGCAAGAGAAATCGCTTTAAAAGTAGCAGAATCATTTAAACATGTTGGCTTGTTAGCAGTAGAAATGTTTCAGACAGAAAATGACGGAATTTTAGTAAATGAAGTTGCTCCAAGAACTCATAATTCTGGACATTATTCAATAGAAGCTAGTTATACAAATCAGTTTGAGCAACATCTAAGAACCGTTTTAAATCTTCCATTAGGAAATACTGATAGTAAAGTTGCCGGAATTATGGTAAATTTGGTTGGTGAAGAAGGTTTTTTTGGTGATGTAGTATATGAAAATATTGAAAAAGTTTTACAAATTGATGGCGTTACTCCACATATTTACGGCAAGAAAACAACAAAACCTTTTCGTAAAATGGGACACGTAACTATTGTAGATACAGATATTGATACCGCAAGAAAAACTGCACAGAAAGTTAAAGAAACAATTAGAGTAATTGCAAAGTAATAAATTAAAAAACTGTCATTCCACACTTGATGCGGAATCTCATAAAACAACAATTAAATAGATTCCTGCCTTCGCAGGAATGACAAATAAAAAATTATGGTAGGAATAATAATGGGAAGCGATTCAGATCTTCCAATCATGCAAGAAGCAATAGATATTTTAGAAAGTTTCGATATTCAAATCGAAGTAGATGTTGTATCTGCTCATAGAACTCCAGAAAAATTAGTTGAGTATGCTACAAACGCACATTTACGCGGAATAAAAGTGATTATTGCTGGCGCCGGCGGAGCAGCTCATTTACCAGGAATGGTAGCATCTATGAGTCCGTTGCCTATAATCGGAGTTCCTATAAAAAGCAGAAACTCTATAGATGGTTGGGATTCTATCTTATCAATTTTACAAATGCCAGGAGGAGTTCCGGTTGCAACTGTTGCTTTAGACGGAGCAAAAAATGCAGGAATCTTAGCTGCTCAAATTATTGGAACTTCAGACAAATGTGTGTTGGATAAAATTGTTGCTTATAAAGAAGGTTTGAAACTAAAAGTAGAACAAGCTTCTAAAAGAGTAAGAAAATAACACTGTCAGTTCGAGTAATTTTATTCTTTCTGAATAAAATTATATTGAGAACTAGTCAATAAAAATATCTCCATACACGTTTTCTCATTCTTCGAAAATTTACTCGAGGTTACATCAAACAAAATTCAAAATGAATCCATTATTACAATATTTTAATACCGCTCCTTTTTCTAAAATTTCAACTAAAGATTTCAAACCAGCTATTAAAACTGAGATTGAAAAAACTAAAAAAGAAATTGATGTTATAGTCTCAAATACAGAAACACCAACTTTTGAAAACACTACAGTTCCTTTAGATTTTACTGGTGAAAAGCTAGGTAGAATTACCAGTATATTTTTCAATTTAAATTCAGCTGAAACAAATGATGAAATTCAGAAAATTGCTAAAGATATTTCTCCTTGGCTGAGTGAATTTAAAAATGATGTGATTTTAAATGAAGCCCTTTTTCAAAGAGTAAAAATGGTTTATGATTCTAAAGATTCAGTATCGTTAACTCCAGAACAAAGTATGTTGCTTGAAAAACAATACAAAAGTTTTGCTAGAAATGGGGCTAATTTAAATGATTTAGAAAAAACAGAATTGCGTAAAATTGATACTGAGTTATCTAAGTTATCATTACAATTTGGTGAAAATGTTTTGGCAGAAACCAATGCTTTTCAAATGCATTTAAGCAATAAAGATGATGTTGCTGGTTTACCAGAAAGTGTACAGGAAGCTGCGCAACAATTAGCAAAAGAAAACAAAAAAGAAGGTTGGATTTTCACTTTAGATTATCCAAGTTATATTCCTTTTATGACCTATTCAGACAATCGTGAGTTAAGAAAAAAATTAGCTGTTGCAGCTGGTAAAAAAGCGTTTCAAAAAAATGAATTTAACAACGAACACATTGTTTTAGATATTGTAAAACTACGTCATCAAAGAGCAAATTTATTAGGTTATAAAACGCATGCACATTTTGTCTTGGAAGATAGAATGGCAGAAACTCCAGAAAAAGTTTTAAGTTTTTCTAATGAGCTTTTGCTAAAAGCAAAACCTGCTGCTCAAAAAGAATTTAATGAGTTAGAAACGTACGCAAAAAAATTAGATAACATTGATCAATTACAAAAATGGGATGGAGCTTATTATGCAGAAAAGCTAAAAAAAGAACGTTTCAATTTAGATCAAGAAATCTTAAAACCATATTTTAAATTAGAAAATGTAATTGATGGTGTTTTTACCATCGCTACTAAATTATACGATTTACAGTTTAAAGAAGTCTTTGATATCGATAAATACCATGAAAATGTAAAAACATATAATGTTACTGATACTAACAATAATTTTATTGCTGTTTTTTATGCCGATTTTCATCCACGAAAAGGAAAACAAAATGGAGCTTGGATGACTTCTTACAAACCACAACAAATTAAAAACGAAATTAACGAAAGACCTCATGTTTCCATCGTTTGTAATTTTACAAAACCAACAGAAACAAAACCATCTTTGCTAACTTTTAATGAAGTTACTACTTTATTTCATGAGTTTGGTCATGCATTACACGGAATGTTAGCAAACACAACATATAATAGTTTATCAGGAACTTCTGTTTCTTGGGATTTTGTTGAATTGCCCAGTCAGATTTTAGAAAATTGGTGTTACGAAAAAGAAGCCTTAGAGTTGTTTGCAAAACATTACGAAACTGGAGAAGTAATTCCGATGGAATATGTTGCAAAAATAAAAGAATCTGCAAGTTTTCATGAAGGTATGCAAACACTTCGTCAATTAAGTTTTGGATTGTTAGATATGCAATGGCACGGACAAAATCCATCAGAAATAACATCTGTAAAAGAATTTGAAAATGAGGCTTTTGCTGAAACAAAACTATATCCAGATGTTGCAGAAAATTGTATGAGTACAGCTTTTTCTCATATTTTTCAAGGCGGATATTCTGCTGGATATTATTCGTATAAATGGGCAGAAGTGTTAGATGCAGATGCTTTTGAATATTTCTTAGAAAAAGGAATTTTCAACAAAGAAGTTGCTGCAAAATTTAAAGAAAATGTGCTTTCTAAAGGTGGAACAGAAAAACCAATGGAATTGTATAAACGCTTTAGAGGACAAAAAGCAAAACCAGATGCGCTGTTAAAAAGAGCAGGTTTAATTTAGTATTCAGTTTGCAGGAGCAGTTTACAGTAACATGCTTACTGTTACTGCTAACTATTTTTACTTTCAATCCACTTACTCATATATTTGGTGCTTTGTAATGTTTGATGTTGGATTAAATTTCCTATAAAATTTCGAGTTCTATGAGCTTCTATATTTTTTTGAAGAGATCCTAATCGGTTTATAAATTGCTCGCCTATTTTTTCTTTATTATATAATTGATTGATTATTTGAACTCCGTTTTTTTGAGATTGATTCCATCTAACTTCATCTTTATACAATTCGATTGCTCTTTCTGCAAAAACTTTAAAATCATCTTCTACAAAACCATTCCACGGTAAACCAGCATGCATTCCTTCTGCTCCAATTGTTGTGGTAACACTTGGTGTTCCACAAAGCATCGCTTCTGTTAATTTTCCTTTTATTCCTGCTCCAAAACGTAAAGGAGCTAAAACTACTTTACTATTCTTAACTATTTCAATAGGATTTGTTGTGTATCCTTTTACTAAAAATCCTTCTTCCTTGTTGTGTAATTCTAATATTTGTTGTGATGCATAAGCACCATAAATGTGTAATTCTGTATTTGGCAATTGATTTCTAATCTGTTTCCAAATAATTTTTTTTAACAACAAAACAGCATCAACATTTGGTGCGTGTAAAAAATTACCAATGATAGTAAAATGGTTTCTATCTTGAAAAGGCTTCCACCTTTTAATGTCTTTTTGTTCAATCCTGTCTAATAAAAAAGGAATATGATGTAAAATTCGTTTATCAATTTTAAAAACTGATTCTAACAATTCCATTTCAAAAGTTGAAATAATTAAAGACAAATCGCAACGATAAATTGCGGCAATTTCTCTTTTTGCAATCCCAGAATTCAGCAATTTTTCAATGGTAAAATCTTCTTGCTTTTTTATGGATTCTTCCCTTACTTTACGCAAACAGTGTAAATCTTCTGTATCTAAAATCCGAATTGCATTTGGGCAATTTTCTGCTACTCGCCAACCAAACTGTTCTTCCATCATAAAACGATCAAAAATAACTATTGTTGGATTTAATTCTTTTACAAAAGCATCAAAAGAAGATGAATTTAGTTCAATAGAAACCTCATCAATACCAATCGCCTTTAAATCAAATGCTTTTTCTGTTTTTTGAGTAGTTGTCGCAAATATAATTGTAGCTTTTTGCTTTAAAAACAACTCCATTAATTGCAGCATTCTACTGCCTGCAGCTGAAGAATTTGGCTCAACCCAAACAGCCCCAATAATTAAAACCTTTTTTTTAATCAATTATTTTGCTTTTAATTGCTCTGCATACTTAGACTGGGCTCCTTTTGCCCAATCTACAATTAGCTTTACTTGAGCATCCGTAAAATTTGCTTCAGAATGTGTCCATGTATAAGAATCTAAAGGCATTTTTTTCTTTTCAACCTGTTCAAAAACCTCTTCCATTTTGTGCTCTTTACGTTTTAAAGAATATTCAGCCCATTTAGAAAAATTTAACTCTTTAGAACCTTCTTTTATATGATCTGCCATCCAGTAATTAACTGGGGTTATTGAACTATACCAAGGGTATTGAGTAGAATTAGAGTGACAATCAAAACAAGATTCTTTCATGATTTTATGAATTTCATCTGGCAGATTTGTTTCTTCAATAAAAGTTGTTAAAGACGCTAAGTCTCCTTCATTTTTTTCAGGTCCAAAAAATTGAGCCACTATTAAAACAAATAGTAAAGCCCAACCAATTTTTTTTACGATTTTCATTTGTATATCTTTTAAAGAAATAAAGATAGTAATTCTTCTGTATTGCAAAGAATTTAAACAATAATGTTTACTTTTGTATTCCAAAATTATATTAAAAATGAAGTACGATATTATCGTTATTGGTTCTGGACCTGGAGGATATATTTCTGCAGTAAGAGCTTCTCAGTTAGGGAAAAAAGTTGCAATCATAGAAAAATACTCAACTTTAGGTGGAACTTGTTTAAACGTTGGATGTATTCCATCAAAAGCATTATTAGATTCTTCGCATCATTATTATGATGCCGTAAATCATTTTGAATCTCATGGTATTTCTGTTGAAAACCCAACTTTTGATTTTGCTAAAATGGTAGAAAGAAAAGCTACCGTGGTTGAGCAAACTACAGGCGGGATTAAATATTTAATGGATAAAAATAAGGTGGATGTTTTTGAAGGATTAGGTTCTTTTATAGATGTTACTCATGTAAAAATTACAAAAAACGATGGTTCTGAAGAAACCATTGAAGGAATAAATATTATTATTGCAACAGGCTCAAAACCTTCTACGCTTCCTTTTATCAACCTAGATAAAGAACGCATTATTACTTCTACAGAGGCATTAAAATTAAAAGAAGTTCCAAAGCATTTAATTGTAATAGGTGGTGGTGTTATTGGATTAGAATTAGGCTCTGTTTATAAGCGTTTAGGCGCAGACGTGACTGTGGTAGAATATGCAGACAAAATTACACCAACTATGGATGCTGATGTTTCTAAAGAATTACAAAAAGTTCTGAAGAAACAAGGAATGAAATTTGCAATTAGTCACGGCGTAACTTCTGTTGAGAGAAATGGAGATGAAGTACTTGTAAAAGCTACAGATAAAAAAGATAGAGAAATTGAATTTACTGGTGATTATTGCCTAGTTGCTGTTGGACGTAAACCTTATACAGAAGGATTGCGTTTAGAAAATGCTGGTGTAAAACTAAATGAAAGAAATCAAATTGAAGTAAACAACCATTTACAAACTTCTGTTTCTAATATTTATGCAATTGGTGATGTTATAGAAGGTGCAATGTTAGCACATAAAGCGGAAGAAGAAGGAGTTGTTGTTGCAGAGTATTTAGCTGGACAAAAACCACATATAGATTATAATTTAATTCCTGGTATTGTTTATACTTGGCCAGAAGTTGCTGCAGTTGGTAAAACTGAAGAGGAATTAAAAAATGTTGGTGTAGATTATAAAGTAGGAAAGTTTTCAATGCGTGCTTTGGGAAGATCTAGAGCAAGTGGAGATATTGACGGATTTGTAAAAATATTAGCAGATAAAACTACGGATGAAATCTTAGGAGTTCATATTGTTGGCGCTCGTGCTGCAGATTTAATTATGGAAGCTGTTGTTGCTATGGAATATAGAGCTTCTGCAGAAGACTTAGCTAGAATTTGTCATGGTCATCCAACATATTCTGAAGCAATTAAAGAAGCTGCAAAAGATGCTTGGGACGGAAAACCTTTAAATGCTTAAAATATATTAAGGACGTAATTGAAAACTATCTTTAATATTTAGTTCTCGACTGCGCTCAAATAGACAAAAAAGTAACTTTATGCTGAATTTATTTCAGTATCTAGTTGCTTTTTTGTTTATCTATCATCTAATCTATGTAGCAACCTTATACTTTGATGAAAATTCTTTTCTTGTAGAGAACATAACCAACAAATACATAAAAACTCACCACAGCTAAAGCATAACATAAAGACGCCAATTTATCTATAGAAATTATACTTGTAAAAAATGTTTTATACAGCCAACCATGAATTGTTGTATCGCCAATTTTGGTTAAATAGAATACTTTAGTGATAAAACTTGATGTAAAAAAAATACCAATTGCATTAGAACCTACATAGTTGAAAATTGCTCCAAAGGATTTTTTCTTTACGTCATTTATATAATATAAAATACTTAAAAAAACGGTAGCCCAACCAGCAGTTACCAACACAAAACTACTAGACCAAATTGCTTTATTAAACGGAAACCATACATTCCAAATATATCCAAGTCCAATCATAATTGCTCCTAATAAAAACAATATAAATGTTTTCATATAGTTTTGATACAGAATGACTTTGCCTATTAATACTCCAATTAATGCAGTTGCTATTGATGGTAAAGTACTTAGCAATCCTTCAGGATCATAATCCTTTTTCCAAATATGTCCTTTCATTATTGTAACATCTACATAATTAGCCCAATTATTTGTTGCTCTATCAAAAGTCGGAGTTGTTCCGTCTGGCAAAGGAATAAACCCTAGCCAAATCCAATATCCAAATAATAAAATTATTACAGTCGCCAAAAGAACTTTCCAATTAAAATTCACACTTAATATTGCAGCAAAAAAGAAAACGACTCCAATTCGCTGTAAAACACCAGGAAACCGTAATCTAGAAAAATCTTTTATAAATGGTAAATAAGGTAAAAAAGCAGCAAGAAATAATCCTAATCCAATCAGCTTTAAACTTCTGATTCCTATCTTTTTATAAGTCTCTAAATTTGGCGTTTTATTTTGATATGCAAATGCAATTGAGGTTCCTACAATAAACAAGAAAAACGGAAAAATTAAATCCGTTGGCGTATATCCGTTCCAATCTGCATGCAATAATGGAGGATATACATGAGCCCAAGTTCCTGGCGTATTTACCAAAATCATGGCAACAATTGTTAAACCTCTTAATATATCTACAGATTCAATTCTAGTATTCATTTTTATAGTGCAGTTGCTTTAATTTTTCCCCAAGTTTTAATCAATAAGTATCCAGAAATAATTGCAGATATGGTTGTGCTTGCGGCTAATGTTGTTTCTCCGTAAATCCAATATCCTGTTGTAAACATGCAACTATATATTAAGATACAACCTAAAATCATTGCTAAAATACCAGAAGGCACATTCCATCCTTCATTTTTATTATGTACTAATTCAATACCTTCTTCATCTGCTTCTTTAATAATTTTTGACCATCCTGGCCCACCAGGTTGGGTTCTTTTATAAAAACTATTTAACACTTCTTTAGATTCAGGTTTTGTGACTAAAGTTGCCGTTACCCATAGTATAGTAACAACTGCTACTACAAACGGAATTTCTGCCCATTCTGGAAAAACACCCAATGCTGATTCTTTTGAACCAAACAAATAACCTCCTAGCGGTGTAGCTTTTATAGCAATTGATAAAATTCCTGAAGCAAACATCGCTGTAATTTCTGTCCAAGAATTAATTCTCCACCAAAACCATCTTAAAATAAAAATTAATCCAGTACCAGCTCCAAATAATAACATCATTTCAAAAACCTCCATTGCATTTTGCATTAACAAAGCCAAACCAGCACTTAATATCATCAACAGTACAGTAGAAATTCTTCCTACTGCTACCAATTTTTTCTCAGATGCTTTTGGATTGATATGTAGTTTATAAAAATCAAAAACGATATATGATGAACCCCAATTTAATTGTGTTGAAATAGTACTCATATATGCAGCAATTAAAGAAGCTAAAACGACCCCTAATAATCCGCTTGGTAATTTTGTTAACATCGCAGAATAGGCTAAATCGTGCCCTAATTTATCTGTGGGAATATTTGGGAATGCTTCACTAATACTTGCTAGATCTGGAAAAACAACTAAGGATGCTAATGCAACAATAATCCATGGCCATGGACGTAACGCATAATGCATAATATTAAAAAAGAACGTTGCTCCTATTGCATGATTTGCATCTTTTGCCGCCAACATACGTTGCGCAATATAACCTCCACCTCCTGGCTCAGCTCCTGGATACCAAGAACTCCACCATTGCACTGCTAAAGGAATAACCAATAAAGTAATTACCCCTTTGGTATTGTTAAAATCTGGAAAAATTGATAATTTATCTGCAACATTTTCATTTTTTAATAAAGCTTCCAATCCCCCAACTTCTGGCAAATTAACTAAATATACTGCTGCCCAGATGGCTCCACCCATAGCAACAAAGAATAAAATAAAATCGGTATAAACAACTCCTTTAAAACCTCCAGCAGCACTAAATATTACGGTTATGAATCCGGCACTTACTACTGTTTGCCAAGGCTCTAATCCTAACATGATTCCACCAATTTTAATTGCTGCAAGTGTAACTGCCGACATGGTAATCACGTTAAAAATTACTCCTAAATAGAGTGCTCTAAACTTTCTTAAAAATTTAGCAGGTTTCCCTCCATAACGGATTTCATAGAATTCTAAATCTGTATTTACATTCGATTTACGCCATAATTTTGCGTAGACAAAAACGGTAAGCAATCCCGTAATTAAAAAGGCCCACCAAACCCAGTTTCCAGAAACTCCATTAGTTCTCACAATATCTGTTACCAAATTGGGTGTGTCTGTAGAAAATGTAGTTGCTACCATAGACACCCCTAATAACCACCAAGGCATTGTTCTTCCTGAAAGGAAAAACTCTGTTGAGTTTTTTCCTGATTTTCTTGAAACGTAAATCCCAATAAATAGTGTAATTGCAAAAAAGAAAATAATTAAAACGTAATCTAATGTACTTAATGAAACCATTGTGTAATTTTTGAAAGTTGTAAAGTACTACTTTTTTGAGAATATAATTGCAAAATAAATTGAAGCTCCCAAGTGTAAGATTTGTATTTTTGCATTGCATGCAACGAGTACAAAAAAGTTTTTTAATAGAGTCTGTTGATGAGTTTAAATCAAAACTATTGGTTTGGGCACAACAATATGAAGCTATTTCTTGGTTAGATTCTAATCAATACAATCAAAAATATTCTTCTTTTGACGCCATTTTAGCGGTTGATGAATTTACCTCTATTCAAACAGATTATACCAATGCTTTTGATAAATTAAAGGAATATCAATCTATCACAAATGATTATTTATTTGGGTATTTGAGTTACGATTTAAAAAATGATGTCGAAAAATTTTCTTCTACCAATTTTGACGGCTTAGATTTTGCTGATTTGTACTTTTTTCAACCTCAACGTATTGTTTTTATTAAAGGAAACGCTATTGAGTTTTCCTATTTAAAAATGATTGACGTAGAAATAGATGCTGATTTTGAAGCAATTTTAACGACAGAAATTCATCAAGAAAAAAAATCAACTACAGAAGAAATAAAAATCAAACTGAGAATTCATAAAGATGAATACTATCAGAAAGTCAACACTATTTTAAATCATATTCATCGAGGAGATATTTACGAAGCTAACTTTTGCCAAGAGTTTTATGCTGAAAATGCAAGCATTGATCCTTTAAAAGTGTATCATCATTTAAATAAAATTTCTGAACCTCCTTTTGCTACCTTTTTAAAATGTGATCATCACTATTTATTGTCTGCATCACCAGAAAGATATATAAAAAAAATAAGAACTAAAATTGTGTCTCAACCCATAAAAGGAACTGCAAAAAGATTGATTAGCAAAGTAGATGATGATCAAATTGCGTTTGACTTGGCTAGAGATGAAAAGGAACGGTCAGAGAACATTATGATTGTAGATTTGGTGAGAAATGACTTGTCAAAAACCGCGATAAAAGGTTCTGTAAAAGTTGAGGAATTGTGTAAAGTATATTCTTTTAAACAAGTACATCAATTAATTTCTACGGTAGTTTCTGAAGTAGAAAACACAACGCATCCTGTAGATATTATTAGAGAAACTTTTCCGATGGGAAGCATGACTGGTGCTCCAAAAATTTCTGCAATGAAAATTATTGAAGAGCAAGAAGAAACCAAACGCGGTTTGTATTCTGGATCTGTTGGTTATTTTACTCCGAATGGAGATTTTGATTTTAACGTAGTGATTAGAAGCATTTTATACAATGAAGAAAATAAGTATGTTTCCTTTTCTGTAGGTGGTGCTATTACAGCAAAATCTACTCCAGAAAAAGAATACGAAGAATGTTTATTAAAAGCAAAAGCCATGAAATATGTGCTTACAAATTCCGATTACTAATGATTATCGACCAAGACGAAAAATTTCATAAAACAATTGCATCTATTGAAGGAACTCATCAAGTTCAAGATGTTTTTAATACATTTATTGCATTGTATCCAGAAGATTGGAAGCAACTAAAAATAAATTATTCTAAATTTAACCGAAGTAAACAATTTAGCAAAACAATTCCATTACCAAAACCAGAAGTTTCTTTGAAAAAAATGATTCAAGTTTGGCTGTCAAAAAACAAAAAATTACCTATATAATGTTCATCAAAAAATATCTTTTTTTAAGTTTATTATTCTTGAGTTTTTCTTTAAACGCTCAAAAATTAACCTACGTAAATCCGTCTGAAGTAGATATGGATTCACTCTATATGCATACAAAAGTAGATTCTCTTATTACAGATGCTATCCAAAAACAGGCATTTCCAGGAGCACAAATTTTAGTAGCTAGAAGCCATAAAATTATTTTTCATAAAGCGTATGGTTTTCATACATATGATAGCGTTCAAAAAGTACAATTAAACGATTTGTACGATATTGCTTCTGTAACAAAAATTTTAGGTCCGTTACCAGCAATAATGAAATTGTACGACGAGGGAAAAATCGATTTGGATGTTCCTTTTAGTACCTATTGGAAGCCCTGGAAAGAAAGAAGCGACAAGAAAAATTTAACGGTTAGAGAAATATTAGCACATCAAGCTGGATTAAATCCGTATATCGTTTTTCTGAGTGAAGTTTTAACCAAAAATAAGCATTTAAAATCTCGTTTTATAAAAGCAAAATCTAAAAACAACTATACAAGTCAGGCTTATGACAACATTTTTGTAAAAGATAGATTTAAAAACAAAATGTATCGTCAAATAAACAGGTCTAAAGTTTCTGATGAAAAAAAATACAAGTATTCTGGATTACCTTTTTTATTATTTCCTAAAATAATTTCTGATATCACTAACGAAAATTACATCGATTATTTACAAGAAAATTTTTACAAACCATTAGGTGCAAACACACTTGGTTTTACTCCAAAAACTAAAAATTTTGTGAATAATATTATCCCAACCGAAGTAGATTCTTTGTTTAGAAAAGACTTAACAAAAAATTGGGTTCATGATGAAAATGCTGCTTTAATGGGCGGAGTTTCTGGTAACGCTGGTTTATTTGGAAGCGCTTTAGATTTGGCAAAAATAATGCAAATGTATTCCAATTATGGGTATTACGATTATAAGCAATACATTTCTAAAAGCACCTTAAAAGAGTTTACAAAAATTCAGTTTCCAGAAAACGAAAATCGTCGTGGTTTAGGTTTTGACAAACCATTAATTGGCAATGATACTTTGCCGATTAATAAAGCATATCCGGCACCAGAAGTAAGTTCAGAAAGTTTTGGTCATTCGGGTTTTACAGGAACTTTTGTTTGGGCTGATCCAAAGTATGATTTGGTTTTTATCTTTTTATCAAACAGAGTGTATCCTAGTAGAACTCATGGAAATATTTACAATTTAAATGTAAGACCAAAAGTGCAACAAGTTTTTTATCAAGCAATCAACAAGTCAAAAGAATAGCCTAGTTTTGCCAATAAATGTTAGAAAAATTACAACAACATATCAATCTTAAATTCTCTTTTTTAAAGGAGAAAAAACTATTGATTGCCATTTCTGGCGGACTTGACAGTGTTGTATTAACGCATTTATTACACAAATTAAATTTTGATATTTCTTTAGCACATTGCAATTTTAATTTACGAGGAATTGAAAGTGACAACGACGAAGTTTTTGTAAAAAATTTAGGAGAAAATATTGATATAAAAACATTTACTACACACTTTAAAACTGAAAAATACGCACAAGAAAATCAGTTATCAACGCAAGTTGCTGCAAGGAATTTACGTTATGATTGGTTTGAGGAAATAATCAATCAACATCAATTTGATTTTGTTGTAACAGCGCATCATGCAGATGATAATTTAGAAACTTTTCTCATCAATCTAACCCGCGGAACTGGCTTAGAAGGTTTAACTGGAATTCCGGAATTGAATGGCAATATTGTGCGTCCTTTTTTAATTTTTTCTCGTGATGAAATTGAAACCTATGCCACAGAAAACACCATTGAATGGAGAGAAGATAAAAGTAATGCTTCTATAAAATATGTTCGAAATAAAATACGACATCAAATTGTTCCTGTTTTAAAAGAAATTAATTCTACGTTATTAGAAAGTTTTCAAAAAACATCTGAGCATTTACAAGAAAGTCAGCAACTAATTGAGGCATCAATTTCTAATTTTAAAAAAAAAGTAGTTGCTGTTTCTGAAAACGGAAACATCAAAATTGACATTACAAAAATTCAAGAAACTAACAATCCAAAGGCATATTTATATCAGCTTTTAAAAGAATTTGGCTTTACAGAATGGAATGATATAACTCATTTACTTACTGCACAATCTGGCAAAGAAGTGGTTTCTAAAACACATCGATTATTAAAGGATAGAGATTTTTTAATCCTATCAAAAATAGAAAAAAAAGCAACAAATACTGTCTTTTTAATTTCAGAAAATACAGCAGAAATCAAGAACCCAATTCATTTAAAAATTTCTGATGTTTCAGCAATTGAAAACGAAAATAATACAACTATTTATGTTGATAGAACTAATATTTCTTTTCCTTTAACTTTAAGAAAATGGCAATATGGAGACTTTTTCCACCCAAAAGGAATGCAAGGGAAGAAGAAAATTTCTAACTATTTTAAAGATGAAAAATTCTCTTTATTGGACAAAGAAAATACCTGGTTATTGTGTTCTAACAATGCTATTATTTGGGTTGTGGGACAAAGACAAGACAATCGTTTTTTAGCAGATAAAAACACTGCGTATGTTTTAAAAATAGAACTTTGCTAAAAGCATAAAGCTTTGTTAATTTTAGGCAATCTCCTATTAATAAACTTCACGTTTTAAGTTTTTAAAAATTGATTTTGTACTTTTATCAATCATTCAATAAAAAATTATGAAAAAAACAATTCCCCATAGCATTTACCTAGCCTTATTATTTCTTTGCACCAATGCAGCAAATGCTCAACAAATTAACTTAAACGACCCATTACCAGTAGACAAAACTTTTAGAAAAGGTGTTTTACCTAATGGAATGACTTATTATATTAAAAGCACCGATGTTACTAAAAATGTAGCTAGTTATTATATCATCCAAAATGTAGGTTCTATTTTAGAAAAAGATAACCAACAAGGATTAGCTCACTTTTTAGAACATATGGCATTTAACGGCACAAAAAACTTTAAAGGAAAAGGAATACTAAATACATTAGAAAAACACGGACTTATTTTTGGTCGAGATATTAATGCATATACTAGTTTTGATGAAACAGTTTATAATGTAAATAATATTCCTACAAAGCCAGAACTTATCGATACAGGTTTATTGGTATTACATGATTGGTCTAATTATTTATCACTTACCGATACAGAAATAGATGCAGAACGTGGTGTAATAAAAGAAGAATGGAGAACACGCCAAAGTGGAGGAATGAGAATTCTTCAACAGAATATTGGAACCATGTTTAACAATACTGTATATGCTAAACGGTTACCAATTGGCTCTATGGATGTTGTTGATCATTTTGAATATAAAGCACTTCGTGATTTTTATCACGATTGGTATAGAACAGATTTACAAGCAATTGCTATTGTTGGAGATATTGATGTAGATGAAATAGAGAAAAAAATTATAAAACAATTTTCAAAAATACCAGCAGTAAAAAACGAAAGAAAAAGATTTGTAGTAGAAATACCAGAAAATGAAGAATTAATCTATTCATTAGCTAAAGACAAAGAAGTTACTACTTCGCAAATTAGTTTTGGTATTAGACACCCTAAATCATTAAAAGATGAAACGGTTGCTGATTTAAAAAATTCATTGTTAAATAGTATGGTAACATCTATGCTGTCTACAAGACTGAGAGAAATTTCTCAAAAACCAGACGCCCCTTTTTTAGGTGCTGGAATAGGATATAGTAGTCTATCAAGAACTACAAATTCATTTTCTGTAGGGATTTCTCCAAAACCAAATCAACAACATGAAGCTTTTAAAGTAGTATTCGATGAAATACATAGAGCTGTTAAATTTGGATTTACACCTGAGGAAATTAAAAGAACAGTTACTCAATTTACAAGTTTTTATGAAAATCAGATTTCTAAAAAAGATGATATTTCACATGGAATACTTATTCAGAATATTCAACAAAACTATTTAGAAAACGCTACAATAACAGATATTGAAAAAGAATTTGAACTTATAAAGGCTATTTTTAAAGGTTTAACTTCTAAAGAAGTACATCAAGCTATTGAAAGTTTATATTCTAAAAACAATAGATCTATTACCGTTACAGGAGTTGAAGGAAAAAACAACTTAACAAAAGAAGATGCTTTAGCAATTATTAATGCTTCAGAAAATGATGCAAGTCTTACTGCATATTCAGATGGATTTAGTGGAAAAACGTTAATTTCTGGACTAAAAATCAACGAAGGAAAAATAGTTAAAGAAGATACTAATAATGCTATTGAATCAACAACATTTACGTTGAGCAATGGCGTTATAGTGCATTACAAATTTGTAAATAAAAATAAAAATGATGTAGAATTAAGTGCAATTAGTTTTGGCGGTCTGTCATTAATAAAAGATGCAGATTTACCTTCTGCTAGTTTACTAGGAAATGTAATTCAACTTTCTGGATTAGGAGATTATTCTGCTACAGATTTACCAAAAGTTCTTGCAGGAAAAACAGCATCAACAACTATTGGTCTTTCAGATTTAACAGAAAGTGTTAGTGGTTCTTCTACCACAAAAGATGTAGAAACTTTGTTACAAATGATTCATTTACGTTTTGTAAAACCTCGTTTTGACAAAGATGGATACAAAGTACTAATGAATAATTTAGACAACTTTATCATTAGAAGAAGTGAAATGATTGGTCAAAAAATTAGCGATAGTATTACTGTAACATTATATGGGAAAAACAATCCTAAGAGAAGACTGTTTAACGAAACTCTTGTTAAAGATATTTCTTTTGAGAAAATTAAATCGATTTACCTAGAAAGATTTAACAATGCTGCAGACTTTGAATTCTTTATTGTAGGTGATTTAAAAATTGATGTTCTTAAACCTTTATTAGAAAAGTATATTGCTAGTATTCCAACGAATAATACCAAAGAAGAATGGAAAGACAATTCAATTTCATGGGTAAGTAAGAAAATAGACAAAGACATTTACTTAAAAATGGAAGACCCTAAAAGCACTGTAAGAATTTCTTATAAAAATGATTATACATACAGCTTAAAAAATGCTTTAATAGCTGATGCATTAGGAGACATCTTACAATTAAGATATACAGAAACTTTAAGAGAGCAAGAAGGTGGTACATATGGAGCTAGAGCAAGTGCTAATGTTTCTCAAAGACCTACACAAGAAGCAAGTATTTCTGTAAGTTTTGATTGCAATCCAGATAAAGTAGAAACACTAGTTGCTATTGTTCATCAAGAAATTCAAAAAATTTCAAATGGTATCATAAAACAAGTAGATGTTGATAAATCTATCACTAATTACTTAAAAGACAGAAAACAACAGAAAGATTATAATCGGTACGAAATGAGTTTACTAACAAACTACTTTCGCGAAGGGTATAACATGGATGACCCTAATAATTTTGAAAACATCGTAAATTCAATTACAGCTAAAGATATTCAGAAATTCACACAAAAATTATTAAAAAACGCTCAACAATACGAAATTGTTGTTAAGCCATTTGATAATACGTTGAAACAGTAATATGAAAAAAATACTATTCGTAGTTATTCTTTTATCAACATGGGTTTGTAAAGCACAAATAGAAACTCCTGTCACTTGGTCTTCGTCTTTTGAAAAAATTAGCGAAAACGAATACGATTTAATTATATCTGCTACTATTATTCCTGGCTGGCATCTTTATTCTCAATTTACAGAAGAAGGCGGTTCTTTACCAATAATTATTAGGAAAGGGAAGGAAACTGAAGATTTTAAATTAGTTGGAAAAGCTGTAGAAAGCGACACTATAAAAAAGTTTAGTGATGTTTTTGAAGTATACGAATCTTACTTTGATAATAGTGCTGTCTTAAAACAACGAATTGTATTAAACAACGCAACAATTAATGAAGTTAATTTAAATTTAACAGGACAAGTTTGTAAAGAAATTAATGGAGTTTGCATTCAAATTGATGAAGACTTTACATTTACTTTTAAAGGAACAGCCTCTATAAAAGAGGCTGTTGTTTTAGATGAAAAAAGTAAATTATTAAGTGATAAATTACAATTAGATCTAAAAAATGTTGAACTTTTAAATAACGGAAACGAATCAAATTCAGGTGAGAACTCAAGCTTACTAAATATTTTATTACTAGGTTTTGTTGGTGGATTATTAGCACTTTTAACACCTTGTGTTTTTCCTATGATTCCCTTAACGGTTTCCTTTTTTACAAAGCAATCTAAAAACAAAAGTAAAGGAATTACCAATGCTATTTTATACGGATTATTTATTGTACTCATCTATATTTTATTAAGTCTTCCTTTTCATTTTTTGGATGGTTTAGATCCAGAAATATTAAACAATATTTCAACTAACGTTTGGTTAAATGTTTTCTTTTTTGCCATTTTAGTCTTTTTTGCCTTTTCATTTTTTGGATATTACGAACTAACATTACCATCTTCTTGGGGAGATAAAATGGATTCTGCATCTGGAATCGGCGGAATTATTGGAATCTTTTTTATGGCATTAACATTGGCTATTGTTTCCTTTTCTTGTACCGGACCTATTTTAGGTTCTTTGTTAGCGGGTTCATTAACTTCTGATGGAGGAGCAATGCAATTAACGGCTGGAATGAGCGGATTTGGATTGGCATTGGCATTACCATTTGCTTTATTTGCATTATTCCCAGGATGGTTAAATTCGCTGCCAAAATCTGGAGGATGGTTAAATACCACAAAAGTTGTTTTAGGATTTTTAGAATTGGCTTTTGCTTTTAAATTCTTATCAAATGCTGATTTAGTAGAACATTGGGGGATTTTTAAACGTGAAATTTTTATTGGAATATGGATTTTAATTTTTGTTGGATTAGCACTTTATCTATTTGCTAAAATTAAATTCCCGCACGATTCTAAAATTAAAAAATTAAGTTTTTCTAGAGTCTCATTTGGAGTTTTAGTGATCGCATTTGTTGTGTATTTAATTCCTGGAACAATGAAAAATCCTAGTTGGAATCTAAGCTTATTAAGCGGTTTTCCACCGCCACAATTTTATAGTATTTACGAAAAAGACACCGATTGTCCCTTAGGTATCAATTGCTTTAAAGATTTTGATGAAGGCTTACAATATGCAAAAGAAAACAACAAACCTATATTGTTAGATTTTACTGGTTGGGCTTGTGTAAACTGTAGAAAAATGGAAGAAACCGTTTGGGTAGAAAACGATATTTTTACACTTATAAACGAGGATTATGTACTTATTTCTTTATATGTTGATGACAGAAAAGAACTGCCAGAAAATGAGCAATTTAATTTTATAAAGAAAAACGGAAAGCTAAAAAGAATACAAACTATTGGAGATAAATGGGCAACATTTCAATCTATCAATTTTAAAACTGCTTCGCAACCCTATTATGTTTTAATGAGTCCAGAATTAGAGATTTTACATGCTGCACAACAATATACAGATAGAGACACGTATTATAATTGGTTAAAAGAAGGTTTAGAAAAATTTAAAAAATCTTCAAAATAAGTATTTAGATAAAAATAGAATTCAGATAATTTGGTTACTTTTATAAAAAAGTAACCAAATTATGAAAACAAAATTTGTATCAATTTTAGTTCTTTTGTGCTTCACAATTACCTCTTTAGCACAAAAAAGAACAATTCCAACAGACACAACAGTTGTAACAAACCATACAACAACTATTAAAGGTGAAAAAATTAATTACACCGCTTATACAGGAACACAACCTGTTTGGGATAATGAAGGAACCGCAAAAGCGACCTTATTTTACACCTATTACAAACGAACAGATAATGTAAACACTACAAAAAGACCTTTGCTTATTTCATTTAATGGCGGCCCAGGTTCTGCATCCGTTTGGATGCATTTAGCCTATACAGGCCCAAATGTTTTAAATATTGACGATGAAGGGTATCCTGTACAGCCTTACGGCTATAAAAACAATCCTTATTCTGTGCTAGATGTCGCAGATATTGTTTTTGTTAATCCCGTAAATACTGGTTATTCTAGAATTGTAGAACGAGAAGGCAAAAAAGTAAATAAAGAAGATTTTTTTGGCGTAAATGCTGATGTAAAATACTTAGCAGAATGGATTACCACTTTTGTTTCTAGAAATAATCGTTGGGCGTCACCAAAATATATTATTGGAGAAAGTTATGGCGGAACCAGAGTTTCTGGTTTAGCAAACGCATTGCAAAGTAATGAATGGATGTATTTAAACGGAGTTATTTTAGTTTCTCCTGCAGATTACGGAGCGAAAAATTCTGATAACGCAGTCGCTTCATCTATTGATTTTCCATATTTTACTGCTGCAGCTTGGTACCATAAAATGTTATCGCCTGAATTACAAAACAAAGATTTATTAGATGTTTTACCCGAGTCTGAAAATTTTGCAATTAATTCTTTAATGCCTGCAATTGCAAAAGGTGGATTTATAAGCGATACAGAAAAAAATCAGATTGCAGAAAAAATGGCATACTATACTGGTCTTTCTAAAAAAGTAATTTTACAACACAATTTAGAAATTCCGAATAGTTTCTTTTGGAAAGAATTATTAAGAAATAAAAGTGGTAAAACTATTGGAAGATTAGATTCTAGATATATGGGAATCGATAAAAAAGAAGCTGGTGATTCACCAGATTATAATTCAGAATTAACTTCTTGGTTACATTCATTTACTCCAGCAATCAATTTGTATATTAAAGAACATTTAAACTTTAAAACGGATGTAAAATACAATATGTTTGGCCCTGTTCATCCTTGGGATTTTAGAGACAATAACACACGCGAAGAACTACGTAAAGCAATGGCAACAAATCCGTATTTAAACGTATTATTTCAAGCAGGTTATTATGATGGTGCAACTACTTATTTTAATACAAAATATACCATGTGGCAAGTTGACCCGAGTGGAAAATTGAAAGATAGAATGAGTTTTAAGGGGTATAGAAGTGGACATATGATGTACTTACGTAAACCTGATTTAAAGACTGCAAATGATGATATTAGAAACTTTATAAAAGCAAGTTCATCTAATGGAAAACCTGCAAAATATTAATTACAAATAAAACATAAAAAAAGCAGCTACAAATGTAGCTGCTTTTTTTATGTCAGATATTATTTTAATAACTCATCGGTCTTCCTGGTGGTCTTCCTCCTCTAGATGATGTGCTTTGTGGTGTACCTAATGTATAGGTTAAACTTAACATGTAATAAGTTCCTAACACATCTTTAGTAGTTTCTTCAAAGTAGTTGTCTGAACTGTTTCTAGAAAACCCAATACTTTTGTTTAATAAATCTAACGCTGTTAGTTTTATATTCATAGCTTTTGATTTTAAGAAATTGTATGAAACAGAAGCATTCCAAATTGGCACAGATTGATCAGTTCCAAAATTACTATCAGTATAAATATCGTATTTATATTGAGTGTTAAAGTTGAATGCTTTTGTGATATTCCAATCTGATTTTACATAATAAGATTGTTGAATATACTCTCTATCTGAAGTTGTTCCAGAAAACGTTGTATTGTTTTTTGTAATATTTGCTCCTACAGAAAAATCGATATTATCTTTCGTGTTATTTTCTAACGTAACTCTATAAGTTGTATTATTAGAATTAGTTTTATTATTTACATTATTAATTACAGATTGATAATTACTAGTAGAAACATTTACTCCTAAATTATATCTTATTCCTAATGTTTTTAATCTGTTTCCAAAACTAACATCGGCACTAAAATTATCTTTTTCTCCTAAGTTTACATAACTGCTTGTTTTGACTCTTGTAGCAATCTCTGTATCTTCTTTGTTTACAATTGCATCACTTGTAGTACTATAGCTTAAGTGAGTAAAGAAACTAAAGCCAGTAACAAAATTGTAATTACCATACATCCCAAATAATGAATGACTTGTTTCTGGAGTTAAATTTTGATTTCCTTTTCTAATGTACAACGGATTAAAGTTGTTGATTACAGGAGAAACTCTACTTAAACTAGGTAAATTTAAAGATTTACTATATCTCAAGAAAGCCCAGCTTCCTTTTTTAGGACTATATCTAATTCTAAATGATGGATTTACACTAGAATATGTTTTGTTAAAAGAAGGACTATTTTTCAATCCAAAATTCTGTGTTTGTTCTTCAAATTCAGTTCCAAAGGTTATCGATGTTTTTTCATTGTTATATTTATAATCTACATTACCATAAGTAGATCTTTTTTCTTCAAATAAATCTGCAGTAAATGTAGATCCAGCATTTGGTGCATTATTTAAAATTTGAGATTGATCTGTATATTCATCTTCATTCTTCAGTTTGATTCCTGTACCAATTTCAATAAAATGATTATCGTTTAACGGCTCTGTATATTGTATCCCAAAATCAAAATCTCTTCCTTTATTGTTGCTTTTCTGAGTACTTTCTGTAATCTCATCAGTTTTCGATGAATCGGTATAATCTTTTGTGTTTTTATTTCCGCTTGCGTTATCACTTTTATTAGAAGAAAAATCTAATTCAAATTCAATATTACGTTTGCTTGTTTTGTTAAATCTTGTGATGTATTCTAAATTAAGACTTGCGCTGCTACTTTTGTTATCGCTATTTGAAGTTCCAATATTGCCTAATTCTTTAATATTATTAGCGTCAAAAGCATCAAAAGTACTTAAACTATTTCCTGAAGTATTACTAGAATTTAATCTTCCTCTTAGTACAATTGTTTTTAAATCACTAGATCTATCTATATAACTAAAGTTTGCTTTATTCGCTTTTGTTTCACTTTCGCTATTAGATCTACTTTCAGAGTATAATTTTTGATTTCCAATAAATTCTGTTCTTTTAGAGAACACATTTCCAGATTCAGAATTTGTATAATTATAAAAGTAATCCGCATTTAAATTTTGTTTCTTTTTTAACTCATATCCTAAGTTAAAGCCAGCAATTCCGGTAGTTATAAATCCAGAAGAACTTCCGCCACTTCCACCTCTACTAACTCTAAAACCTCCACTACCACCACCAAAAGACATAATTTCAGAAATATCTGAACCAGAACTATTTACGTTATTAGCTCTAGCAATAATAGAAACTTGTAACTTTGGTGAAAAACGGTTGTAATTTAAACTTGCTAGGTAACGATCATCTGAACCATAACCCCCTTGAAATTTACCAAAAGCATTTACTTTTCTGCCGTCTTTTAAGGTTAAGTTAATTACTTTAGTTCGGTCAGAATCTTTAACTCCTGTTAATCTAGATTTATCACTCATTTCATCAATTAACTCAATACTTTTAATTGCATCTGCAGATAAATTTTTTAATGCAACAGAAGGGTCGCCACTAAAAAATTCTTTTCCATCTACATAAACTTTAGAAACATCTTCCCCTTGAGCTTTTACTTTTCCGTTTGCATCAACTTCTACACCAGGTAGTTTTTTTAATAAATCTTCTACATTATCATCTACTCTAACTTTAAATGCTTTGGCATTAAACGCCATTGTATCTTTTTTAATAATAATAGGAATAACAGCCGTAATATTTACTTCATTTAAAGTATTGTCTAATTCTTTTAATGTGATTGTGCCAAAATCTAAAGATTTTCCTGCAAAATCAAGTGTCTTTTGATATACTTGATACCCTAATAAATTAATTTGAAAGATTCTTTTTCCGTTAGAAATATCTACAACTTTAAAATTCCCTTTACTATCTGTACTTGCATAACTAACTAAAGTAGAGTCTATAGCATTTAATACAGCAACAGAAGCAAACTCTAGAGTGTTTTTCTCTTCATCTATTATTTTACCTGAAATACTTTGTGCAATTGTACTTGAAGAAACTAATAATAATGCGAATACTACTAGTTTGATTGTAATTGATTTAATCATTATTTTTTGTTTGGTTTTGTTTACATTACAAGCTATTTCCAATAGCTTCTGCTTTGACTTTCAATATTTGTAAAGGTTTAACTACAATTTCTTTTTTAATATTTCTTTAACATTTATCATTTCAAATGCTTTAAAATTTTAAGACGTAAATGTATGGAGCTTATATATATCAACCTCTTTTTAACAAAATTTAACATGCTAAGAAAAGCAGGGTTTTGATGATTTGGTAAGATTTTATCTAAAATTACCAAAAAGAATTAAATATGCTCTAATTATTGTCTTCTTTATCATTTTCTTTATCGTTTTCTTTTAGCACTTCTTTTTTTACAATGGTGCCACTAGGATCTAAAACTACTTCCATTTTTGTTTCTCCTTTTTCAATTTCAATTTCATAAACCTTTCCTTCTTGGGTTTCAGAGATTTCTGCTGCTTCAATATCATAACCAGGAAAAGCTGTCATTAAAGCTGTTTTTACAACGTTAGGTATTTCTTTTACCTTAATTTTATGCTCCGTTTCTTTCCAAGTGCCTCTTTTACTTTTTGTGGTACTTTTTCTCCTGAAGAAAAAGCAAGCATCGTGCAGGCTAAAAATGTACCTAAAATTACTTTTAATGATTTTATTGCTATCTTATTTAAGATTATTAATACTGTAAATGTACCACCCAATTCTAAAGATTATTTTAAGAGAATCTAAAGTGTTTTTGAATTAACGTACTTTTAACAAAAATAGTGTATCTAGTAAAAGATACACCATAATTAAGGCTTTATTGTAAAATTCTGCTATTAATCATTATCAGAATCCTCTTTGTCTTCATTGTCCTCTTTGTCTTCTTTCCTTTTGCTCTTTTTTTACAATGGTTCCTTTAGTATCAATAACTACTTCCATTTCAGTTTCTCCTTTTATAATAATAAATTCATAAACTGTCCCTTCAGTAGTTTCAGAAAGCTCCATTTCCTTAGTGGTAATTTTTTTTAACATTTATCAATTCAAATACTTTAAAATTTTAAGACGTAAATGTATGGAGCTTACATATATCTCAACCTCTTTTTAACAAAATTTAACAAGACTTTAATAGTGTAAAAAAGTTAAAAAAATTTCTTACTTTTAAGAAAAAGAAAAAATGCTAGTTAAAGTTTATGGTGTACCGTCTTTGGCATAGAAGCTACCACTATTACCGTTGAAGTAAATATTGATAAAGGAATTAGGTATCATCTGGTTGGATTGCCAGATAATGCCGTTAGAGAAAGTTCCTATCGAATTTCTGCAGCCTTAAACAACAATAATTACAAGCTTCCCGGAAAGAAAATCATCATCAATATGGCTCCTGCCTATATTAGAAAAGAAGGCGTAGCATACGATTTAACGTTGGCAATGAGGATTTTAGGTCTTCAAAACATTTTAATGAGTATTCTTATTTTCACATCAAATTAACTTGATTCATAATAATTTATTATATTTGATTAGGGTGTGATTGGAATTCATCAGTAAAATAAACTGTTCTTAATGATATTCTTATTTTTCTCTCTAAAAACTAAATTAAGAAATCAAATGCAAAAAAGTGAATCACTTTCAGAAGTAAAAAACTATATCGATGGACAATTTGTCCCGGTAACTATCGGGAAGAACAATCAAGAATCTTTGGACGTTATAAACCCGCAAAATGGGGATGTAATTTCTTCCTTACCTTTATCGACCTATGATGATGTTGATAGGGCCGTTAAAGCTGCGGCAAAAGCCTATCCCGCTTGGTCTGAAATAACCTTTAAAGAACGTGTTCAAATTTTCTTTAACTATAGATCGTTATTAGAAAAAAACATTGAAGAACTAACCAACCTTGTCGTATTAGAAAACGGGAAAGTGTATGCAGAAGCAAAGGCAGAAGTTTTAAAAAGTATGGAACTGTGTGAATTTGCAGTATCAATACCTCAAATAATTGTCAATGAAGTTCAAGAAGTAAGCAAAGGAGTAGAATGTAGAATTGAACGTAAACCTTTAGGGGTCGTTGCTTCAATCACGCCCTTCAACTTTCCAAATATGGTACCACATTGGACCGTTCCAAACGCATTAGTTTTAGGAAATACAATGGTAATGAAACCTTCTGAAGTAGTTCCTTTGAGTACGGTTCGTATGGCAGAATTATTAAAAGAAGCCGGATTACCTGATGGCGTTTTTAATATAGTAAATGGTGGTAAAGAAGTTGTAGAAGCGATTTGTGATCATCCAGATATCAAAGCAATTTCTTTTGTTGGGTCTACCAAAGTGGCTAAAATAGTATACCGACGAGCAACATCAACTTTAAAAAGATGTGTTGCACTTGGAGGTGCTAAAAACCACTTACTGGTGTTTCCAGATGCCAACCCTGAAATGACAGCTTCAAATGTGGTTGCTTCCATGTCAGGATGTGCAGGACAACGTTGTATGGCAGCTTCTGTAATGGTTGGTGTTGCAGGAATTGATCATATCATTGAAAAAATGATTGGATATGCAAAAGAAATAATTCCCGGTGAAAATTTGGGTTCTGTTATTACAGCACAAGCTAAAGAACGAATAGAAAGTTATATCACGCAAGCAGAAAAAGATGGCGCCACCATTTTATTGGATGGCAGAAATACAACTGTTCTAGGAAAAGAAGGAGGGTTCTATGTAGGTCCAACTATTATTGACCATGTAACAATAAATATGTCTGTTGCTAGAGAAGAAATTTTTGGCCCTGTAATTTCAATTATTCGCGCAAAAGATCTTGACGAAGCTATAGAAATCGAAAACGGTTCCAACTACGGAAATGCAGCTGCAGTATTTACACAAAGTGGCGGATTAGCAAAACAAGTTATGGAAAGAGCAAGCGCAGGAATGATAGGTGTAAATATTGGTGTACCTGTACCGAGAGAGCCTTTTTCTTTTGGAGGCTGGAACGATTCTAAATTTGGAGTTGGAGACATTACTGGAAGAAGTTCTATTGAATTTTGGACTCAAAACAAAAAAACAACCGTCAAATGGAATCCAGAAGCGCAAACCAACTGGATGAGTTAACGATCATTCCTGCTTAGGCAAGAATCTTATGAAATTGAACTCAATATTTTAATTATAATTATTTATGCTTAATGAACAATCAACAAATCATAAAAGACAATCTTGATTACACTTTATTTTCTTGGGGAAAACAAGGTGGATTAAATCCAATTAATGTTTCACATGCAAAAGGGTCATATATATATGATCGAGATGGAAAAAAATATCTAGATTTTTCTTCTCAATTAATGAATGTAAATATTGGCCATGGTGATCAACGTATTACAGATGCAGTTGCTAATCAAATGAAAGAAGTGAGTTATGTGTATCCTGGAATTGCTACAGATGTTCGTGGAAAACTTGGTAAAAAAATAGCCGAAATTACTCCTGGAAATTTAACCAAAAGCTTTTTTACTCTTGGCGGTGCTGAAGCGATAGAAAATGCTATTAAACTGGCTCGAATATATACAGGTAGGCACAAAATTATTGCGCAATATAGAGCGTATCATGGTGCGACAAATGGAGCAATATCTGTTGGAGGAGATCCTAGAAAGTTTGCTGTAGATCGTTATGCCATGCCAAATATAGTGCATGTTGAAAATCCGTATGCGTATCGTTGCCCTTGGAGCTCTTCGTCTATTGAAGAGTGTGGAGAACGTGCTTTTGCAAACTTAGAGCGCACTGTAGAATTGGAAAACCCAGATAGTGTTGCTGCTATATTACTTGAAGGGGAATCAGGATCTTCAGGTTGTATTAAATATCCACCGATGTATTTAAAGAAAGTACGAGAGTTATGTGATAGGTATGGAATTTTATTTATTGATGATGAAACGATGAGTGGTTTTGGTCGTACAGGAAAGATGTTCGGTATAGATCATCATGGTGTAACGCCAGATATTATGGTTATGGCAAAAGGAATAACCTCTGGCTATTTACCACTAGGAGCAGCTGTAGTTACTGATGAGATTGCAAAATATTTTAATGAGAATCCTATGATTATTGGGTTAACTTATTCTGCGCATCCAACCCTATGTGCTGCCGCATTAGAAAATATAAAAATTATTGAAGAGGAGAACTTGGTAGAACGAGCTGCCGAAATGGGTAAATATATAGAAGCTGAGGTAGATAAATTAAAAGACAAACACCCTTCTATTGGTGATTTTAGAAATACAGGTTTGTTAGGTTGTATAGAGTTGGTAAAAAATAGAGAAACTAAAGAACCTATTACGCCTTGGAATGCAAAACCCCATGAATTAGAAGTCACCAATAAAATGGCGGCAAAAATTAGAGAATTGGGCATGTTTACCTTTGTGCGATGGAACTTTATTTTTATCGCTCCACCACTAAACGTTAGTAAAGAAGAGGTCGATGAAGGGCTTAAAATTATTTCTCAAGCAATTGCCATTGCTGATGAATATTGTTATTAAAAAATAAAACTCTATGAATAAAGACATCTCTAGCTCACCATTATATAGCGAAGATTTAGCTCCAGTTCCTGCAAATAAAAGGACTTGGAGCAAGTGGCATTTGGCTGCAATTTGGGTTGGAATGGCTGTTTGTATTCCTACTTATTTATTAGCTTCATACATGATTAAAACTGGACTAAATTGGTCTGAAACTCTAATTATTATTGGTTTGGCTAATTTAATTATTACCGTTCCGATGGTATTAAATGGGCATGCAGGTGTAAAATACGGCATTCCTTTTCCTGTAATTGGACGCGCTGCATTTGGAACAAAAGGAGTTCATTTAGCTTCTGTAACTAGAGGAATTATTGCCTGCGGATGGTTTGGGGTTCAAACTTGGATTGGTGGATTGGCTATCTATGCAATTTTTAATGCAGTTACTGGAACAGATGGTGAATTAGGCTTATCGATTGGGAAATTTGTTGGTTTTGGCATCTTTTGGATCATTAATATGTATTTTATTTGGAAAGGAACTGAAAGTATCAAATGGCTAGAAACCTACTCCGCTCCTATTTTAATTATAATGGGCGTCGCCTTGATTTATTGGAGCTATGCAAAAGCAGATGGATTCTCGATTGTATTAAATCAAAGCATACAGTTGGGAAAAACAGCAGCATCAATTACTAAAAAAGAGGATGCCTTTTATCTCAATTTGAATGCATTAAAAAATAAAGAAGGTGACCTAAAAGCATCAGAATATACTATTATTTCAGATAAGAATAGTACTTGGAAAGAATATACAAGTGAACCTATTTTAATTTATAATACTGAGAATGTTGAAGTACAATTCAGAAATAATGAAGTAGTATCAAGCATTGTAATTGTAAATTCAACTATAGTAAGTTCAAAAAGTGGTTCTGATAGCAAACTTTGGAGCTACTTATTATGGCTGACAGCAATGGTAGGGTTTTGGGCAACCATGTCTATCAGTATTGCAGATATCACACGGTATGCAGCCACTCAAAAAGATCAAATAGCCGGGCAGTTTATTGGATTGCCAGCCACAATGATGTTGTATTCATTTGTAGGAATATTTGTAACATGTGCAGCCGTTATTAATTTTAAAGATATTTTAATTGCTGATGATGCGCCTTGGGATCCAGTTTCACTGATTTCTAAATTTAAGAATCCAGTGATCGTAATTGTTGCACAAATATTTATGTTGATAGCGACTTTAAGCACCAATATTGCAGCGAATGTAATTGCGCCATCCAATGCTTTTTCTAATCTATGGCCTAAAAAAATAAGTTTTCGAACTGGAGGAATGATTACTGGAGTTTTAGGAATTTTAATTATGCCATGGTGGTTATTAAACGAAATTTCTGGTTTCTTAATTTTTGTAAGTGGCCTATTAGGACCTGTGTTAGGAATCTTAATTGCAGATTATTATTTAGTCAGAAAAAAGAATTTAGAATTAGCAGAATTGTATAAAGAACACGGTGATTATTCATATGGGAAAACGGGATTTAACAAAGCAGCGATGATTGCGTTATTTACTGGTGTCTTTTTGGCCTTGATAGGTTATTGGGTTCCTGCACTGAATTTCCTGTATTCTCTATCTTGGTTTACAGGGTTTATCATTTCGTTTGTATTATATATTGTATTAATGAAGAAAAACAAATAAAAATGTCAATCTTAATAAAAAACGGTCAACTAGTTACTGCGTCAGAAACGTATATCGCAGACATCTTTATGAAAGGAGAACAAATTGTTGCTATTGGTAAAGACTTAAATTATACTGCAGACAAAGTAATTGACGCTAGTGGAAAACTTGTTTTTCCTGGCGGAATTGACCCACATGTACATTTAGATATGCCATTTATGGGGACATATTCAAGTGATGATTACGAAACGGGAACACGTGCAGCCTTGCATGGAGGAACAACAATGGTCATCGATTTTATTTTACAAACACAAGGAGATACGCTTCATAATGCATTGAAAACTTGGCAAGGAAAAGCACAAGGAAAAGCGATTGGAGATTATTCCTATCATATGGCTGTAACCGATTTTAATGATAATGTTGCGAAAGAAGTTGTGCAAATGATTGAAGAAGAAGGAATCTCTTCTTTTAAAACATTTATGGCATACAAAGGAGCGCTTATGATTGATGATGGTCAGATGGTACAATTGATGAAAGTAGTAAAAGAACACGGAGGTTTGGTTACTGTTCATGCAACCAATGGAGATATGATTGACTCATTGATTTCAAAAAACAAAGCAAAAGGAAATCTCTCTCCAATTTATCATTATTTATCTCAGCCAGAAGTTACAGAATCAGAAGCTTCAGGAAGATTTGCTGATATGTTAGAATATACAGGTTGCCCTGGCTATATAGTTCACATGACTTGTGAAGGAGCATTGAATGCTGTAAGAAAAGCAACGCAACGTAATCAAAAGATATTTGTAGAAACGTGTACACAATATTTAATATTAGACGCCTCATTGTATGAAAATGATTTTGAAGGGGCAAAATGGGTGATGAGTCCACCTTTACGTGAGAAAAAAGATCAAAAGGCTTTATGGTCTGGAATCAATCAAGGCTTAATACAAGTTGTTGGAACAGATCACTGTCCATTCATGTGGGAACAAAAATTAATGGGAAAAGATGATTTTTCTAAAATTCCAAACGGACATCCAGCGATTGAACATCGAATGGAGTTATTATATTCAGAAGGGGTTCATAAAGGAAAAATTTCATTAACAAAATACGTTGAGGTAAGTTCTACGAATGCAGCAAAAATATTTGGAATGTATCCTAGAAAAGGAACAATTGCAATTGGAAGTGATGCAGACATCGTGATTTTTGATCCTGAAAAAGAACATACTATTTCAGTAAAAACACATCATATGAACTGTGATTATTCAGGATATGAAGGACGAAAAGTTATTGGGAAGACAGAAACTGTAATTCTACGAGGACAAGTTGCTATAGAAAATGACCAATGCCATTTAAAAGCAGGTCACGGACAATTTATTAAAAGAGGAAAAACATCAAAAACAGTGATCTAGAAAAGTATAACCTCTCGACTGCGCTCGAGGAGACAAAAATAAAATAATGTCAGGTCGAGCGCAGTCCAGCCTAATAAAAATAAAAGATTATGCCAAGAATTGTAAAATCAGGATTGATACAAATGAGTCTTCCAATGACGGAAGGTGAAGGAACTATTAAAGAAATTATGGATGCTATGTACGACAAGCACATTCCATATATAGAAGAAGCAGGAAGACAAGGAGTGCAAATATTGTGTTTACAAGAAATATTTAACACACCCTATTTCTGTCCAGGACAGGATCGTAAATGGTATGCATCTGCAGAGTCTGTTCCTGGGCCAACTACTGAGAAAATGCAAGTATTGGCAAAGAAACATGATATGGTAATCATTGTTCCAATTTACGAAAGAGAACAAGCAGGCGTGTATTATAATACCGCTGCTGTTATTGATGCAGATGGAACGTATTTAGGAAAATATCGTAAAAATCACATTCCACATACAACAGGATTTTGGGAAAAATTCTTTTTCAAACCTGGCAACTTAGGCTATCCTATTTTTCAAACAAAATATGCTAAAGTTGGCGTTTACATTTGTTATGATAGACATTTTCCAGATGGAGCAAGAGCCTTAGGATTGAATGGAGCTGAAATTGTTTATAACCCTTCTGCAACTGTTGCAGGATTGAGTGAATATTTATGGAAACTAGAGCAACCTGCACATGCTGCAGCGAATGGGTATTTTATGGGTTGTATTAATCGTGTTGGAGAAGAAAAACCTTGGAATTTAGGCAAATTTTATGGGCAATCTTATTTTGTAAATCCAAGAGGACAAATATTTTCAGAAGCCTCTCGAGATGATGATGAATTATTAGTAGCCGATTTTGACTTAGACCTTATTGAAGAAGTACGTTCTACGTGGCAATTCTTTAGAGATAGACGTCCAGAAACCTATGGGAAATTAACAGAGTTGTAAATTATTAATAATAAATTATGAGTTGTTTTTTTTAAGAACTCATAGTTCAAAACCCAACACTCATAATTCTAAAAGATGGCAGAATATAAAAAACCAAAAACCGAAGCAGAATTCGAGAATAACTTTAAACAGAAAAACCCTCTGATGAATGATACCGAAGCCTATTATGAGGCTTCACGCTGTTTGTTTTGTTATGATGCACCTTGTATTCAAGCGTGTCCAACAGGTATTGACATTCCGTTATTTATCAAACAAATTCATACAGATAATATTACAGGAGCCTCCAAAACGATATTTGATTCCAATTGGCTAGGGAATGCCTGTGGAATCGTTTGTCCGACTGCCGTTTTATGTGAAGGAGCTTGTGTATACAACCATCAAGATGTACCGCCAATTAAAATTGGACGATTACAGAATTATGCAACTAATAAAACGATAGATGCAGGTAAAGTGATTTTTAAAGTAGGGAAACCTAATGGGAAAAAGATTGCTGTTATTGGAGCAGGACCAGCAGGAATTGCTTGTGCTTGTGAAGCACGAACTTTAGGGTATGAAGTTGATATATTTGAAGCCAAAGAAAAACCTTCTGGTTTAACTGTATATGGCATTGCTCCCTATAAAATTACAAATGAAGAGGTTTTAAAAGAAGTAGAATATCTTCAAAAACAATTAGGTTTTAAGATTACATATAATAATGCTGTCAATTCTAAAGAAGAATTGAAAAGCCTAGAAAATAAGTATGATGCCATATTTATTGGCGTTGGCCTTGGGAAAACTAGAGATTTGGGACTGGAAGGAGAAGATAAAGAGAATGTAATTGGTGCAGTTGAGTTTGTAGAAGAATTGAGAATGAAACATCACAAATTGGTTGTTCCTAAAAAAGTAGTAGTTCTTGGAGGAGGAAATACAGCGATGGATGCAGCTTCTGAAGCAGCAAGAATGGGAGCAAAAAAAACGGTCTTGGCATATCGAAATTCTAAAGAAAGAATGGGTGCTTATAGTTTTGAATATGATTTAGCGATAAGTGCTGGAGTTGATAGTTTATTCAATGTAACTCCAATTGAAATTACAGGAAACGGAAAAGTGGAAGGAGTAAAATTTGCTAAAACAGAAATGGTTGAAGGGGAACTAAAAACCAACATGAATAACACGTTCATTGTAAGATGTGATATGGTAATTAAAGCAACAGGACAGACTAAGCAAGGCCATTTGTATGATTTAATATATAATTTAGAGATTGACACAAAAACAAGAATTAAGACAAGTGATGAATTTCAAACATCAAACCCAAAGTATTTTGCTGGAGGTGATGCAATAAATGGAGGAGCAGAAGTTGTAAATGCAGCTTATGATGGAAAAATGGCAGCGCAAGGAATTCATAATTGGTTAACTAAAAAATAAAAGATTTGTCATTCCGCACTAGATGCGGAATCCATTTTGATTTAAAGATTGATTCCTGTTTTCACGGAAAGACAAACTAAAAACAAAAGTATATGATCGACTTATCAATAAATTTCGGAGGAATAAAAGCACCAAACCCTTTTTGGCTAGCATCAGCACCACCAACAAATTCAGGTTATCAAATTATGAAGGCTTTTGAAGCTGGTTGGGGAGGAGCTGTATGGAAAACGCTTGGAGTTCCTGTAGTTAATGTTTCAAGTCGCTATGGTTCAGTAAATTACAGGAACACTAGAATGATGGGTTTCAGTAATATTGAATTGATAACAGATAGAACTTTGGCAGATAATCTTCGCGAAATCGAAGAGGTGAAAAAATATTTTCCAGATCATGCTGTAATTGCATCATTAATGGTGGAAAGCAGAGCTGAATGGGAACAAATTATTAAAGATGTTGAAAATGCTGGAGCAGACGGAATTGAACTCAATTTTGGGTGTCCTCACGGAATGTGTGAGCGCGGAATGGGATCTGCAGTTGGGCAAGAACCAGAAGTTTTAAAAACCATAGTTGGTTGGGTAAAAGAAGCTGCCAATATTCCTGTGATTACAAAGTTAACTCCAAATATTTCTGATATTGTTCCTCCTGGATTAGCAGCTCTTCAAGGCGGAACGGATTCGATTTCATTAATTAATACTATAAAAAGTATTGTTGGAATAGATTTAGACACGTATGCTCCATATCCAATTGTGGATGGAAAAGGCACAAATGGAGGGTATTGTGGGCCTGCAGTGAAACCAATTGCCATGAATATGTTGAAAGATTTAGCACAACATCCCGAAATTGGAAAAATTCCTTTATCTGGAATTGGGGGTATTGAAACTTGGCGTGATGTAGTAGAGTTTATTCTTTTAGGCGCTACTTCTGTGCAAGTGTGTACTGCTGTAATGCATTATGGATTTGGTATCGTTAGAGAAATGGAAGCTGGTCTGCGTCAGTTTATGGAAGAGAGAAATTATAATACCATTTATGATTTTGCAGGAAAAGCCTTGCCAAATGTTACGGAATGGAAGCATTTAAATTTAAAACATAAAGTAGTCGCTGAAATTAATCAAGATAAATGTATAGGTTGTGAACTCTGTTATATCTCTTGTGATGATGGAGCACATCAAGCAATTTCTTTGTCAGACGATACTTTAAATAGAATTCCGAGTATCATTGAAGAAAACTGTGTAGGCTGTAATTTGTGTTCTTTGGTTTGCCCCGTTGAAGATTGCATTACCATGGTAAAAAGAGATGATGGCACGGAACATAGTACTTGGAATGAACGTACGTTGAATGACGACATTCCTACAACTTTTGATGACGACAGAGCTGGAGGAAAAGATCATTTTGTCCCAAAACCTTCTGATGCGTTGAAAAAAAAAAATTAGTGCAAGTATCGTTAATTTTATCATTGTCTTTTTTTCTTGAACGAAGTCGATTCTAACAACTTGCTCTAAATTCTTCATTTGACAAATGTATGATGCCCAATATGACCTTATTACTTTTTTTAACATTCTAAAAAGAACCCATATTAAGAGGCAAAAAACAGATATATATTTTTTTTCTTACTTTAGTAACGAAAAAGAAAAAAAATGCTAGTTAAAGTTTATGGTAGTGCCGTCTTTGGCATAGAAGCTACCACTATTATCGTTGAAGTAAATATTGATAAAGGAATTGGATATCATCTGGTTGGATTACCAGACAATGCGGTTAGAGAAAGTTCTTATCGGATTTCTGCAGCCTTAAACAACAACAATTACAAACTTCCTGGAAAGAAAATCATTATCAATATGGCTCCTGCCGATATTAGAAAAGAAGGTGCTGCGTATGATTTAACAATAGCTATCGGAATTTTAGCCGCATCAAAACAAATTAAGTCAGAACATATTAATGAGTATATTATTATGGGAGAATTGTCTTTAGACGGAAGTTTACAAACCATAAAAGGCGCTTTACCGATTGCTATTAAAGCAAGAGAAGAAGGCTTTAAGTATTTTATTGTACCCAAAGCAAATGCCAAAGAAGCTGCAATTGTTGATAATTTAGAAGTTTTAGGAGTAGATAATATTATGGAAGTTATCAATCATTTTAATGGTGATGAAAAAATAGCACCAACAATTGTTGATACAAGAGCCGAGTTTTATAAAAATATTGATTTCCCAGAGTTTGATTTTTCTGATGTAAAAGGACAAGAATCAATCAAACGTTGTATGGAAATTGCTGCTGCTGGTGGGCATAATATTATTCTCATTGGCCCACCAGGATCAGGGAAAACCATGTTAGCAAAACGATTGCCTTCTATTTTGCCTCCAATGACCTTACAAGAAGCCTTAGAAACCACCAAAATTCATTCTGTGGTTGGTAAAACAAAAAATAATGGATTGTTATTTCAACGTCCGTTTCGCTCTCCACATCATACAATTTCTGATGTTGCTTTAGTTGGTGGCGGACAATATCCACAACCAGGAGAAATTTCATTATCTCATAATGGTGTGTTGTTTTTAGACGAACTTCCGGAGTTTAAAAGATCTGTTTTAGAAGTGATGCGGCAACCTTTAGAAGATAGAGATGTTACCATTTCTAGAGCAAAATTTACAGTTACCTATCCTTGTAGTTTTATGTTAGTGGCCAGCATGAATCCAAGTCCATCAGGATATTTTAACGATCCTAGCTCGCCAATGACATCTTCTCCACAAGAAATGCAACGCTATTTAAGTAAAATTTCTGGTCCTTTATTAGACCGAATTGACATACATATAGAAGTAACTCCAGTTCCGTTTGAAAAATTGACTGAAGAACGAAAAGGAGAAAATAGTGTAACAATCAGAAAACGTGTTACTGCAGCAAGAGAAATTCAATCTGAACGATTTACCGAGCTGGAAAACGTGCATTATAATGCACAAATGAGTGTAAAACAAATTAGAAAATTCTGTAAACTATCTGATGAAAGTCTGTCTTTATTAAAAACTGCTATGGAAAAATTAAATTTATCTGCTAGAGCTTTTGACAGAATTTTAAAGGTAGCTAGAACAATTTCAGATTTAGAAGCTGCTAAAAATATATCTCCAACTCATATTGCAGAAGCCATACAGTACCGAAGTTTAGATAGAGATGGTTGGTTGGGTTAAATCATATAAGGAATCACAAACAAATAATACAAAATCAGTAAAACCACAGCAAAAATATTTAATACAATTCCTGCTTTTACCATTTCGCTCACTTTCACATAACCACTTGCAAAAACAATAGCATTTGGTGGCGTTGCCATTGGCAACATAAATGCACAACTACTTGCTATGGTAACCGGGATTAATAAATTTAAAATAGGAATATTTAAACCGATTGCAATACCTGCAACAACGGGTGCTGAGACAGCAACCAAAGCAACATTACTCATTAATTCTGTCATAAATAACATTAAAATAATTAACAACGAAACTGTAAATAAAATATTAAAATTTCCAGCAGCGATTGTCTCTGTTACTAATGCTAACAAACCACTTGAGTCCATGCCATTTGCAAGCGCTAAACCTCCACCAAAGAGAATTAAAATTCCCCATGCTAATTTCTCAGTGTCTTTCCATTGAAGGATAAAATTTCTTTTGTTGAAATTCATAGGAATTGCAAACAATGAAACTGCACCTATTAAACTGATAATTGTATCAGATAATTTTAAATCAGGAAAAATACTGTTGATAATTGTTCTTGTAACCCATAAAAAAACGGTGATTGCAAAAATTAATAAAACTCTTTTTTCTTCTTTGGATATTTTTCCTAGTTTTTCAACTTCTTCGGTTATTAAATTTGCTGATGATGAAAACAAAATACCCTTACTTGGAAACATCAGTTTTACCAAAACAAAATAAACAGCAGCGACCATAACTATAGAAAATGGCAGACCAAAACTCATCCAAGTTAAAAAAGAAATTTGAATGTTATATTGATTTTCTAAAAGCCCAATTAAAACCGAATTTGGTGGTGTACCAATAACTGTTGCTATTCCTCCAGCATTTGCAGAAAAAGCAATTCCCAACATAATGCTCAACGCAAAATTTTTATCGCCTTTTGTAAATCCTTCTTTATCATCAATTAAAAGTTTTATAACTGATATTGCGATAGGCAACATTACAACTGTCGCTGCAGTATTGCTTATCCACATACTCATAAAAGCAGTTGCAATCATAAAACCCAACACCACTTTATTAGGTGTTGTGCCTGTAAATTTTACAATATTTAACGCGATTCTTTTATGCAGATTTACTTTTTCTAATGCCAATGCTAATACAAATCCCCCAAAAAATAGAAAGATAATCGGACTTCCATAATTGGCTCCCACATCTGCTATTTCCATTACTTTTAAGAGCGGAAAAAGAATTAATGGCAACAATGCGGTTACCGCAATATGTACCGTTTCCGTAATCCACCAAGTAACCATCCAAAGTGCAACTGCAATTACAGCATCCCCTTTTTCTGAAACTAAAAAGAAAGGAAGGTTAACAATGATTAAAAATAAAAGCGGTCCGGAAAGTAATCCTAGTTTTTTAGTGAGTTGCATTTGTTTGGGTAATTTCTCTGCAAAATAAGAAAAAGTATTCTTTAATAAACATCTCGATACAAATTTAAATAAAATTGATTTTACGTGACTATTTATGCTCAAAAAAAGGCGATGTATTATAAAATGCAATGCCCTGCGTTAAGGACAGCAACGGCATCCTTTTTTTTAAACCTTATAAATTATCGTCATTACGAGAGAAACGAAGTAATCTCTTACTTCAAAAGAGATTGCCACAGTTTACAAAAAAGTAAACTTCGCAATGACAACATAAAAAAAGATATAGCGGATAGCCTGTTAAAACGCACAAAAATAGAAAAAGGAGATTGCCACGTCATTCTTCCTCGCAATTGTAAAGGTTAACTAATTCGCGGACAGTTTTGATTAAATTTATTAGGAGCAAGACCGTTTAAACTTTGATGCGGTCTTTCCTGATTATAATAGTACAAATATTGTATTATTTCTTCTTTTAAATGTT
>Ga0209390_10000302_pt1 | contig 94402 bp, 85 predicted proteins | sample BON01_FD_187212 | JGI IMG/M metagenome (GOLD analysis project Ga0209390, IMG submission 187212) | Freshwater microbial communities from Lake Bonney liftoff mats and glacier meltwater in Antarctica - BON-01 (SPAdes) (version 2) | ecosystem: Environmental > Aquatic > Freshwater > Ice > Glacier... | reverse complement strand
TTGTCGCGGACGCCGATGCCAAGAGCGAGAGCAGTCTTTGGAGCGTGATGGCAATTAATCCAATCACAGGCCGCCGCGCCGAAGCGGGCGAAGAAGACACGCTCAATGTTTGGGCTTACCGCCAAAGGCCGGTATACACCTACGGCGGTGACAAAGAACCTGGAGTAACCAATGGCGATAGTTTCGGCGAGTTTCTAGGTCGCCGCAATGGTTACAAAGCGTTCGTATTGAGAGATGTTTTTCAAAATAGCCAGTTTCGGCGATGAGTGAGATAAAACCGCTATCCACGAAGGAGAGATTTTCCATGTCACAAGTTCGGACTGATATGAAAATACGCCAAGTGCTTAATTTCGCACTGTTTATCACTACGTTGGCAGCTGCTGGTGTGGCGACAGCCGAGCTTCCCGAGTCGTATCAGAAAAGTGGCCGAATCGGCTACGTGCTGACTGAAAGGCATTGGGCAATCTATGAAACTGCAGCAAAGACAGAGTGCCCTCAAGGTATGAACAGCCGAGGCTCGCGCGACCTGTTCGCACAATTGTTCCCCGAGGGTAATGATGGAGAGCGGACAGTCCTTGAAACTCGACTGATGGTAGAGGGCTATCAGTATCATACTAATACAGCGACGTCGGACATTTATGATTCCTTACCTTTTTACGAGGCACAAGGGAACGTATCCTACGGCCTAAATCTCGATGGCGAAGTCGACCCCAATGATTTCCAGAATACGGCCGGTGAAGAAGGCATAGATAACCAGCTATACCGTGCACTTGGCTGTATTGCGGGCTACCGCAAAGACGGGCCTTATTGGTTCTTCGAAAACGATTTCATGATTAACAATGGTTATAACCGCTGGATGATCGAACTGTCGGGTGTGGACGACCTAGTCAATGACGACGACGTCACCGTCACCACATACCGAGGACTCGACAACCTCTTCACTGATGCCACTGGCGAGGGCTTTGTTGCAGGTGGCACACAACGAGTCGATGCACGTTGGGGCCAAAGCTTCATTAAGGTAGTTAAAGGTAAGATCGTTGATGGTGTGCTGACCACAGAGCCGATTGATCAGGCTAAATTCCCATGGTCACAGCCCGGTGTGAATGATGGTTACCATATTTTTAAAGATCTCCAGTTTCAGTTCAAGCTAACGTCGCAGGTGGCGCAAGGGCTTATGGGGGGATATGTTGATGTTGAGCAATTCAATCACCGGTTCAGAACCAACTGGGCTATGCATCACCAGAACTACGGCCAGAGCTCCTCGGCATCGGAGTACGCTGCGTTAAAAAGGTTGGCGGATGGGCACCCCGATCCCGAAACCGGTGCCAACACGGCCATTTCCTCGGCTGTGGAGATGACTCTCACTCAGGTCTACATAGTGCACCCAGAGGAGCAGGAAGTATCATCACAGGATGCTGGGACTACGGGCTTCTAGTTAAACCCTTGATGCACGGCTAATAAAACCTTGCGCAGCGAATAGGCGAATAGCACCACTCGCGAACCCGAAGGGTTCGTCGGTGGCTAGGACCTTATCGAGACAGTGTTTATTTTACCAAACCGCAGGCTAGCGCCAATAAATCAGCACCAACACCTCGCCTCCATGATTGGTCACCCTGATTCCCTCTTCAACATAGGGTGGAATCAGCATGAACCGGATCGAACTCAAACAGGTCTGGCAAGAGAGAGCCTATCAAGAACGTGGGGTCATCCAATCTTTCTGCAATCGCCTGCTATGGCGCCCAGTTCTGATTCGCCCATAGCTTCAGGTCGATCAAAACTGACAAAAACACTGGTGGCGGCAGAAGTCCGGTAGTTGTCGCACCGATATCGGCGATCCCAAGATTAATTCTTTATTATTCTGCACTGGTTTTGTAATCCCCCCAGAATTCTTTGCTTCGATATCGTGCCGCTGCCAAGTACTTCGTGCTGGAAGGCTCCGTGAATACATCCATGTAGGCTCTACCTCGGCATCCGACCGCCATGGATGGCGGGAGTGTCGAGCATGCAGGAGCAATTCATCGGCCATGCCGCCGAAGCTTCCCGCCCAGAGCACCCGACATCGGCACTGATCCTGTGCCACCGAACTGGCTTTGAACCACTATGCCAATTCACTGGTCGAATTTCTGATGAATTGGGAATATCTGCCAATATCAAATGGGCATAGTCGCGGCAAGAAATTATTGGGAAGCTAGCTGTAATAAAAGAATCCCGTGAGCGGCATGCCAATGCTAGGAAATTCTATGTAGGGGAAATGCTCGATGCCTAGAGGTTGGGGGTTGCTCACTTGATTTTGGGGAACTGAAACGAGTTGGCTCACGGAGAATTAGCTTAGCTGGCGTTTATTTAGGGCTGGGGTGGGGATTGTTGGGTGCGGACCGTTTGCGCCCGGACGGCGCAAGACGAGCTTACATGGAGGTATTCACGGCGTGCCCGCACACGACAAGAGTCGCCGCAGACAGAGGGTCGGAGTGCGAGTGCAATCCGACCCGTACGTAGGCGGGACTTAGATAATCTTCCGCGACTTCATCAGACGAATCACCTGCGTCAGACACTGTTCTACCGATAGTGCTTCCGTGTCTAGGACTAGGTCAGAGTGCTCTGGTTCGTCGTAGGGGAAAGACACACCCGGCAGGTCTGAGGAGCCCGATAGTTCTGCCGCTGCGTATAGCCCGCTTGGGTCGCGGCGACGGCTGACTTCTAAAGGCGGGTTCAGGTAGATCATCAAGCAGTTTTCCTTGCCGATGACGTTACGTGCATGGTCTCTAGAATCTTTGTTTGGCGCCACGAAGGCCGCACAGCAGATCAGGCCCGACTCGTTTAGTAGTCGCGCCACGTTCGCACTGCGGCGTAGGTTCTCCGCGCGGCCTTCCTGGTCGTGAGATAGGTCCTTGCTGATGCCTAGGCGCATCGCCTTGCCGTCGAGAACGGTGCTGACGCGGCCGAGGTCGAAGAGGCGGCGTTCAAGCCCGTGGGCGAGGGTAGATTTGCCAGAACCTGATAGACCAATGAACATGACCGTCGTGGGGTGTTGGCCGTAACGTGCGGCGCGCTCTTCGCGAGTGACGTGCGCTTTGACATCGCTCGTTTCGCTGTGGACTGTTGAATGGGCGCCTTCGGTGCTCACCATGCCCGCGGCGATGGTGACATTGCTCATCCTGTCTACGATGATGAATGCGCCGGTGCTGCGGTTCTCAGTGTAGCTGTCGATGCACACTTCTTGGTCGACGTTGATCTCGCACTCACCGATCTCGTTTAACTCGAGAGTAGGCGCGGGACCTTTATCGAGGGTATTAACGTCGGTGCGGTAAAGTAGCGTGGTGATCTTGCCCGTGACGGTCTTGGTGCCAAATTTAAAGTCGTAGAGAGCGCCGGGCAGCATAACTTTTTCAGTCATCCACACGAGGGTGGCCTTGAAAACGTCAGTGACAAAGGGGTAGTTGTCGGAATGCACGATCATGTCGCCACGGCTGATGTCGATCTCATCTTCCATGGTCAAGGTGATGGCCATTTCTGTGTGTGCCGATTCCAGCTCTTCGTCGTAAGTAACGATGGACTTCACGCGGCTGCGCTTCTGGGAAGGCAGTACCACGATCTCGTCGCCCTTGCGCACGATGCCGGAGGCCAGTGTGCCGCAGAAGCCGCGGAAATTGAGATTGGGGCGGTTCACGTACTGCACTGGGAAGCGCAGGTCATGCATGTTGCGGTTTTTGGCGATCTCCACGGTTTCGAATAGGGACATAAGTGTCTGCCCCTCATACCATGGCATGTGTTCGCTTGGATTCACGACATTGTCGCCGTCTAGCGCTGACATCGGGATGAAGTGGAATTCTGCAGCCGGGAGTTTCGCGCTGAAGCGAATGTAGTCGGCTTTAATTTTCTCGTAGATTTCCTCGCTGTACTCGACTAGGTCCATCTTATTAATCGCAACGACGATGTGTTTAATGCCGAGTAGCGAAGTAATGAAGCTGTGACGTCGCGTCTGCACCTGCACGCCATGGCGGGCATCGATTAGGATTACGGCGAGATCGCAGGTTGAGGCGCCGGTGGCCATGTTACGCGTATATTGTTCGTGCCCTGGCGTGTCCGCGATGATGAACTTGCGGCGTGCGGTAGAGAAGTAGCGATACGCCACGTCGATGGTGATGCCTTGTTCGCGCTCCGCCTGTAAGCCATCGACTAGCAGGGCAAGATCCACCGCTCCGCCAGTAGTGCCAGATTTCACACTATCGGCCTTGATAGCATTGAGCTGGTCTTCATAGATCATTTTGGAGTCGTGCAATAGGCGACCGATCAGAGTGCTCTTGCCATCGTCAACGCTACCACAGGTTAGTAAGCGCATTAATTCCTTGCGCTCATGCTGCGCTAAATAGGCATTGATATCCGTGCTAATGAGTTCTGATTGGTGTGACATAGTGTAAGTGCCTGAACGTTGTGCTTGTCGTGAGTCTGATTGATGTCAGCGGCTTAGAAATAGCCTTTGCGCTTCTTGTCTTCCATGGAGCCAGCTTTGTCACTATCGATGAGTCGCCCTTGGCGCTCAGAGGTAGTGGCTAGCAGCATTTCTTGAATAATTTCGGGAAGCGTCGTGGCCTGTGAATCCACCGCGCCTGTTAGCGGGTAGCAACCGAGTGTGCGAAAGCGCACCATTTTAGTCTCTACCGTCTGGCCGTCTTTGATCGGCATGCGATCGTCGTCCACCATGATGTCAACACCGTCGATATTGACGACGGGGCGCGACTTGGCGAAATACAAAGGTACGATCTCAATATCGTTTAGGTAGATGTATTGCCAAATGTCTAATTCGGTCCAGTTCGATAGGGGGAATACACGAATGCTTTCGCCCTTGTTGACCTTGCCATTATAGATGTTCCACAACTCCGGGCGCTGATTCTTCGGGTCCCAGCCGTGGTTCTTATCGCGGAAGGAAAAGACGCGCTCTTTGGCTCGTGACTTTTCCTCATCGCGGCGTGCTCCACCGAAGGCAGCATCGAACTTATATTTGTTAAGTGCTTGGCGCAGGGCCTGCGTTTTCATGATGTCGGTGTGCTTTTCACTGCCGTGAGTGAATGGGCCCACGCCAGCATCAACGCCTTCCTGGTTTGTGTGCACAATCAGCTCTAGACCCAGTTTTGCCGCCATATAGTCTCGAAACGCAATCATCTCTTGAAACTTCCAAGTCGTGTCTACGTGCAGCAGTGGGAAGGGCGGCTTGCCTGGGTAGAAGGCCTTCATCGCGAGGTGCAACATCACGGCGGAATCTTTACCGACGGAATACAACATTACTGGATTGTCGAACTCGGCTGCGACTTCACGAATAATATGAATGCTCTCTGCTTCCAGTTGCTTGAGATGGGTCATGTTGTAATCAGTCATACTTTTCTAATTCGCTTAGCTGTGGATGCATGGGAAGCGCCTGCGTAGGCAGAACCGCTATATGGGGACACATTTTAGGGAGTCAACGCAGCAGAGTTAAATCCGGGACGAAAAGCCTAGTCATCTTCGGTTTCTTTAATTTTCTCAAGACCGAAATCTTCGGCCAACGCACCAACCTGGGTGGCGTCCTTGCGTGGGGCGTAGTCTTTAGGGGCTTGCATTTCACCGTCGCCGTCAGGCTGCGGGGGACCGAACACTGCTCCGCTGGAAGCCGGCAACAATTTATTTGCGACTTCGCCACTACATAGGTCTTGCGCGCCGCCAGCAAGATGTTGATAGACATCTTTATAGCTGTCTGTCATCTGCTGCACGAGTTCGGCGGTGGTGCTGAAGTGTTCGCTGACATCATCGCGATAGCGCGAGTGCGAGCGTTGCAGGTCTTGTAGTTGCTGTTCCAGCTCGCCGATCTTGCTAGGGTTGTTGATAACACGCCCGGCTAAGAAATAGCCTATGGCGATGCCGACTGCGAGAAAGCCAATTCCGGTCAACCATAACATCTGTATTCAATGCCTCTTGTTTAGTGAGTGCGTCCGTCATGGCGACCCTATAAATTAAGTTGCACAATTATAGCCTGAATTGACCTCGTTAGCGCGAAGAAATTCCTCGATACTCGCGACCTGCAGTACTAGGGAAGTATAAGGCATGGCGGGGTTAGCAAGCGCGCTGCTGGTCTGGCAGCTGGGTTTTGCCGTAGAATGCGCAGCCTTGTGTGCTCCTAAGCGAATACGACGAAACGCCATGCCCCCGACAGATCCTGCAATACTGACCCCTACCCAGCGCTATCAGCGCGACCTTGCCAGTGCTGTCTTGCTGGAGGACGCGGCTCAGGCGCTGGCAATTGAACATTTCCAACGCGTCTATGATGAACTCATGGCGCAGGCGCCCAAACCCGGAGGTGCACTCACACGCTTGGTGTCTCGCTTTAAGAAAGTCGAGCCAGTGCGATTCAAGGGTTTGTATATTTACGGAGGAGTGGGGCGCGGTAAGACCTATCTAATGGATGTGTTCTTCGAGAGCCTGCCTTTTGAGAAAAAGATGCGAACACACTTCCATCGCTTCATGCAGCGCGTGCACGCCGAGCTGAACCTCCTGAAAATGCAGAAGAACCCGCTGGAATCCGTTGCCCGCAAGATCGCTGCCGAGGCGCGCATCATCTGTTTCGACGAATTCTTCGTCTCCGATATCGGTGATGCCATGATTCTCGGCGGGCTGCTGACTCAGCTAATAGAAGAAGGGGTGATTTTTGTAACCACCTCTAACATAGAGCCGGGTTCGCTTTACGCAAACGGCTTGCAGCGCGAGCGTTTCTTGCCAGCCATCGCGCTGTTAAAACAGCACACCACGGTTCTGCGGCTCGACGGGGGCGTGGACTACCGCTTGCGTAGTTTGCAACAGGCCAAAATTTATTACAGCCCATTGGGGCCGCGAGCGGATGCAGAGTTACAACAGTGTTTTTCACGCCTCGCCGATCACGGGGAGGTTGCGAGTGCGACTACGGTGGAAGTGCTAGGTCGGGAGATTCCCGCGCGCATGCGGGCTGAAGATACCATCTGGTTCGACTTTGAAGCCCTTTGCGGTGGGCCGCGTAGCGCCTATGACTATATAGAACTCGCGAAGCTCTATCAGGCTATTGTGTTGAGCAATGTGCCCTTATTCGATGGGACTAATGACGATCTCGCGAGGCGTTTCGTAAGCTTAGTGGACGAACTCTACGATCGCCACGTGAAATTGATTCTTTCAGCGCAAGTCCCATTACGGGCGCTTTACCAGGGTGCTGGGCTGGCTTTTGTGTTTGAACGAACCTCGAGTAGATTGCTCGAAATGCAGTCGGAGGAGTATCTTGGGCGGCAGCATCGCCCCTAAGAGGTGCTTAGTGTTGGCGTGGTCGCGATCTAAAAGCAGCTTTTTAGCTTTTTTCATAGGACAATGCTTGAATAATTATAGTCGCTTCGGTAGTATTCGCGCTCCTTGAAGACAATGCTCCTTTGGTGAAAGTTAATGAAGACCTTTAATGCGAATCCGCAGAATGTAGAACACAACTGGTTGGTCCTAGATGCAGAGGGTCAAACTCTTGGTCGCATGGCTGCCGAAATCGCCACCCGACTGCGTGGTAAGCACAAGCCTGAGTACACTCCCCACGTTGATACTGGCGACTATATTGTCGTGATCAATGCAGAGAAAGTGGCTGTCACTGGCAAAAAAATGAAAGACAAGATCTATCACTCGCACTCAGCGTTCCCAGGCGGCCTGAAGTCTATCGCCTTCGGTAAGTTGGTTGAAAAGGCGCCAGAGCGCGTCATCAAGCTAGCCGTTAAAGGCATGTTGCCACGCACTCCTCTCGGACGTGCGATGTTCAAGAAACTGAAAGTATACGCTGGCACCGAGCACCCACACGCGGCACAACAACCGCAAGCGCTGACACTGTAAAGAGGTTCATAACAAACGCTATGTCTACGACACAATATTACGGCACAGGTCGACGCAAAACTGCCACTGCACGAGTGTTCCTTACTAAGGGCACTGGCACGATCACTATCAACAAGCGCACGCTGGATGGTTTCTTTGGTCGCGAAGTGGCCCGTATGATCGTTCAGCAGCCTTTAGAGCTGGTGGAGATGACTGGAAAATTCGACGTTTTCGTTACTGTTAAAGGTGGCGGCAGCTTCGGTCAAGCTGGTGCGATTCGCCACGGTATCACTCGTGCGTTGATGGAGTACGACGGCGAGCTGCGCCCTACTCTGCGTAAAGCTGGTTTCGTGACACGTGATGCGCGTGCGGTAGAGCGTAAGAAAGTGGGTCTGCGTAAAGCACGTAAGAAGCCACAGTTCTCCAAGCGTTAAGCGATTGGCTGGCCGTTTTTCGCCTCCGCTGGAGGCGAAAAAAGCAAGGCTGGCAATGCGCGCAACACAGTCTCAAAGAAAAGCGCTTCTGTCATATGTGACGGAGCGCTTTTTTTAAGCCTCGAAAATATAAATTCCTCATATAAATCAAGTTCCTGCCCGCCATTCGGCGATATTTCCACTTGAAAAAATGTGCGTTCTTCGCTACCATTGCCCGCATTTTTGCAGGCTCTGTAATCGGGAACGATACATCCCTCCCGTAAGTTAGATTTTATTCTCGACTTCCTTCGCTTTGCGAGGGAATTTTATATTACCAAGCTCAGGAGATAACACGGTGAGTGAAGACGGTACTGATTCTGGCCGCAGACGTTTTTTATTGGGGTCTACCTCGGTAGTAGGCGTAGCCGGCGTAGTCGGGGCAGTGGCGCCCTTCGTTGGTTCCTGGAGCCCAAGCGCTAAAGCCCGAGCGGCCGGTGCGGCGGTTCGAGTGGACATCAGCCAGATAGAGCCTGGCTCTATCCTAGGCCCAATTCCCGCGTGGCGTGGTAAACCGATATTCATCGTTCGCCGCACGCAAGAGGCACTGGACGCATTGCCGACGCAAGACAATCGCCTACAAGACCCTGAATCCACAAAGCCAGAGCAACCGGAATACGCCACTAACGAGTATCGCTCGCGCGAGCCCGAGATACTGGTATTGGTTGGTTTGTGCCCCCACTTGTTCTGTTCACCGACCCCCCACGTAGCAGTGCGTGCTGAGTCTTTCGACGAAATGTGGAAAGGCGGTTTCTTCTGTCCTTGTCACGGCTCACGATTTGACCTTGCTGGTCGTGTCTATCAAGGGTCACCCGCATCGCGCAATATGCAGGTACCACCCTATTACTATGAGACAGACAGTGTTCTAGTTATTGGTGAAGACGGGGTGAATGCATAATGAGTACTGAGAAAAAAAGTGGTTGGGTCGTCTCCTCGCTCGCCGGTCTAAGAGACTGGACTAACGATCGCCTGCCAATCGTTGCCGCTTGGGAGCGGCACATGAGCAAGTACTACGCACCTAAGAATTTCAACTTCTGGTATTTCTTCGGTGTCCTCTCTTTGGTCGTCCTCGTGATGCAGTTGCTCACCGGCGTATGGCTAACGATGAATTACACCAATAGCGCCGATGCGGCGTTTGCCTCTGTCGAATACATCATGCGTGATGTGGAGTGGGGCTGGTTGCTGCGTTATCTGCATTCCACAGGCGCGTCCGCCTTCTTCATCGTGGTCTATATGCATATGTTCCGCGGCCTGATGTATGGCTCTTATAAGAAGCCCAGGGAATTAGTCTGGGTATTCGGTATGGCGATCTACTTAGTGTTGGTTATCGAAGGGTTCATGGGTTATGTATTGCCATGGGGCCAGATGTCCTATTGGGGTGCCAATGTGATCGTGTCCCTTGTGGGCTCTATTCCTATTATCGGCGAAGACCTGCTGGTGTGGGTGCGCGGCGACTACCTGATCTCAGGTGCGACACTAAATCGTTTCTTTGCACTGCACGTAGTGGCATTGCCAATCGTTCTGCTCGCCTTGGTGGTATTGCACCTGCTGGCTTTGCATGAAGTGGGTTCTAACAACCCAGACGGTATCGACATCAAGAAAAACAAAGGGCCGGATGGGATCCCACTAGATGGCATTCCTTTCCACCCCTACTACACAGTGCACGACTTAGTCGGAATCACTGTCTTCCTATTCGTGTTCTGTTTCGTGGTGTTCTTCGTGCCAGAGATGGGCGGTTACTTCCTCGAGCACGCTAACTTCCAAGAAGCGGATGCACTGAAGACACCTGAACACGTTCCGCCAGTGTGGTACTACACGCCTTTCTACTCCATGCTGCGCGCAGTAACAGTGCCCTTGTTCGGCATCGATGCGAAGTTCTGGGGTCTGATTGTGATGTTCGGTGCTATTGCGATCCTCTTCGTCTTGCCGTGGCTCGATCGTAGCCCAGTGAAGTCGATTCGCTATAAGGGTTGGGGCAGCCGCATCGCCTTGCTGGCCTTCGTCGTATCGTTCCTTATTCTAGGTGTGCTGGGCACGATGTCCGTCAGCGCCTCGCGCACGTTCTTGGCGCAGATTATGACAGTAGTCTACTTCCTGTTCTTCTTCTTAATGCCTTGGTATACGGCGAAAGAGAAGACCTTCCCAGAGCCGCAACGCGTGACCGGTCGCTGGATTACGTGGAAGCAACTAGTGCTCAGTCTTGCCTTGTTGGCGGCCCTCGTGATTCTGCCATTAAAGGCGGTTGGTGCTGAGTCGGGTGTAGAGCTGGATCACTTCGAGGCTAGCGGCACTGATCAAGCGTCTTTGCAGTCCGGTTACAAGAACTACATGAATTACTGTATATCTTGTCACTCCTTGGGATACGCCCGTTACGAACGCACAGCCAATGACCTTGGTATTCCAACGGACCTCGTCCTTGAGAACATCATCTTCAATGATCACCAGATCGGCGATCTGATGAGCAATGCGATGTCTGTTGATAACGCGAAGAACTGGTTCGGCGCAGCGCCACCCAATCTGACCTTGATTGCCCGCGTGCGCAGCCCTGAGTGGTTGTACACTTACCTACGTTCCTTCTATGCCGATGAGACACGCCCCTACGGCGTGAACAACGCGGTGTTTCCAAACGTGGGTATGCCAAATGTGCTGCACGAGTTGCAGGGCGATGTGGTGTGTGCCAATGGCGATGCAGAGCATTGCGAAATGGAACATATCGCAGGCACTGGTAGCATGAATCCGGAAGAGTTCGATACAGCCGTTGGCGATATCGTAAACTTCCTTTACTACGTTGGTGAACCTATCCGTGAGACGCGCCAGTACATCGGTTTTTTCGTATTGGGTTTCTTGGCGATTCTGTTCGTATTCACGACTCTGTTGAATCGTGAGTATTGGAAAAATATTCACTGAAACGTTTAGATTTCGCCGGGTTTTCCGCGAAACGAGGTTGATAGTATGGGTGTGGTCGCGAAACGTTCTTCAATGACGTTCTATTCCGATGGAACGAGTCAGTACAGTCACAGAGTGAGGATCGTGCTGGCAGAGAAAGGCGTAACAGTAGAGACGATCGATGTAGATCCTGAGGATAAGCCTGAGGATCTGGCTTCCTTGAATCCCTACAATACGCTGCCTACGCTGGTCGATCGTGATTTGGTACTCTACGAAGCCAACATCATGATGGAATACTTGGACGAGCGCTTTCCACATCCGCCGCTCTTCCCGGTATATCCAGTTGCACGAGCGCAGTCTCGTCTATGGATGTATCGCATTCAACGCGATTGGTGTGCGGCAGTAGATTTCATCATGGCAGGCAAAGGCAGTGCAGCGGAACTAGATAAGGCGCGTAAGGAATTGCGTGAAAGCCTGACTTCAATTGCGCCTATCTTCTCCGAGAAGCCTTATTTTATGAGTGACGAGTTCACCATCGTGGATTGCTGTGTCACGCCAATACTATGGCGCTTACCTGCCATGGGCATCGAACTTCCTGAGACCAAGGCGCTACAACCTTTACTCGAATATCGCGCGCGACTCTTTACGCGCGACTCAGTCAGGGCAAGCCTCTCCGAGCAAGAACGGGAAATGCTCTGAGGCCCATAGGTGTATTGTCGTTTGCGGCGCTGTCTAGCGCCGCGAAGCGATTCAAGACGCAAGTTCGCAATGTACTGCCCCTAATGCGGTATCCATCATGAGTATGACATCGAGCCGTCCCTACATCTTGAGAGCACTCTACGAGTGGATTCTCGAGAACTCCTGCACTCCCTATATCCTAGTCAATGCTTACGGTCCCGGTGTGCAAGTGCCACAGGAGCATGTGAAGGATGGGCAGATCATTCTTAATATCGCCCCGGCTGCGGTACAAGCCCTGATGATTAAAGACGAGGCGATCGAATTCAGTGGTCGGTTTGCTGGGATTCCGACACCGGTCTACGTGCCGGTAGGATCTGTGCTAGGGATTTACGCGCGAGAGAATGGTCAGGGCATGGTGTTCGAACAAGAAAAGCCCGTGCCACCAGCACCCGATACACCTTCGCCGAATACGCCTAAAAAAGTTGCGTCTAAACCCTCCGGCAGCCGACCATCGCTGCGCGTGGTGAAGTAAGCCAAGCCGGCGCGGTGCTTATGCACGGCGCCCGTCATACCTTAGATATATTCAAACACTTTAACGACCTTCGACACTCCCGTAACATTGCGAGCAAGCAATGCGGCGCGGTCTCCCTGTGCCTGGGACACCATACCCATCAAATACACAGTGCCATTCTCGGTGATTACTCGAATACGGCCAGAGGGGACGTCCTTGTTGGAGGCCATCTGGGTACGCACCTTAGTGCTGAGCCAACTGTCATTCGCACGAGAGAGCATCGTAGTCTTGCCGGCTACTTCCAACTCGTTATGCACGCGGCGAATCTGCGCACTGGCATCGGCGGCGATCTGACCAGCACGATTCTTTAACGCTTCTGACTGTACTTGCCCAACTAGCAGCACCACGCCATTGTGGCTAATGGCGTTGAAGTGGGCGTCACGGAAGGCAGGCTCCATCGATTTCATGTTCACCGTCACTTTCGTCTCGATAGACTCATCTTCGATGATAGTTCCGGCGGTTCGTTCACCTGGATCTTCCTGAATGCCGTTCTCGTCTGTAGTGGCAACGAGTATCGAGGTACAGCCCGTACTCATCACTAAAAGTGCAGTTGCAATTAAACGATATATTTTCACGATTCTTCCTCTCCAAAGATTTGAATGTCTATCAAGTCACACAGGCTGTGCAGTATCAATAAATGTATTTCTTGAATTCTCGCAACGGATTGCGCGGGCACACGCAGTTCGATATCGCCTTCTCCTAATGCCGTTGCCATATCACCGCCGTCTCGGCCGGTCAGGATGATGACTCCCATACTACGCTCATGCGCAGCTTTGATTGCCTCTGTCGTGTTCTTCGAATTGCCATTGGCGCAAAGCGCTAAAAAAATATCTCCATCTTGTGCTAAGACCCGTAATTGCTTTGCATATACTTCACGGTAATTAGAATTATTGGCAATCGTACTCAAGGCTTGTGCGTCTGCATTCATCGCAATCGCTGGTAAACCTGGCCGTTCGCGCTCATATCGATTGAGCAAGGTGGCAGCGAAATATTGGGCTAAGGTTCCAGACCCAGCAGCACCGCAGCACATTACCTTATTGCCTCGTAACAAAGCGGTGGTGATCATTTCGCTAGCATCGACGATGGCGGGCGCCAATAAGGCAATAGAACCCTGATTAGTCGCGACATTGTGATTAAATTGCTGGCTTACTCGTTGCTGCAAATCCATTAGTTCGACCGTCGTCTAATCACCGATTTGCCCTATTTTACTTAAATTTGATGAACTGTACATAAAACCCTCTATCACTTCGTCACGCTGATTAGCCGTCGAAGGCATTAGGGATCCAATCGAAACGATACTGTTGAGTCGCGCCGGTCAAGGTGATGCCTAGAATATCGAAGCGGCAGGGCGTGCGTTGTGAAAGCTTGCTCAAATTCAAGAACACCAGTGCCGTTCGTATTAACTTGAGTTGCTTGTGGCGGTTGACGGTTTCAGCGGCACTTCCGAAGCGTTCCGAGCGGCGAAAACGCACCTCTGTGAATACTAGCACCTGCCCGTCGCGCATTATTAGATCAATCTCGCCTAGCTTGCACTGAAAATTCCGGCATACAAGAGTTAGTCCACTGGCCTCGAGATAGCCCAGTGCGACAGTTTCTAGTTGTTCTCCAAGTGCGCGGGTATGACCTTTTTTGGTCATCACTATGCTCCCTTTTGCCCGCCGTGGGAGGCGGCAGGTTTGCTTAGGGCGTGCTTATCACGAGTATAGTGCGAAGTGCCTATTCAGACAGGGGATTGGCTACGCCATTGACGATGACGGCATTACGTAGCTGTCGATGGAAGCTGCCATCGGCTTGATAATGCAGCAAGCCTGTGGCGCCGCTGAGACGGGTATAGGGGTAATCCCGCATCAGTTCCATGCGCAGGTATAGACGATAGGCGTCGGCCCCCATCGCGCGCAAACGTTGAATGGGGCCAGTGCCAGGCGACCAGGTCGCGGTTACGCTAGCTTTGAGCGGGTCGACGCTCTCTAAGACCCAGGGAGCGTCGTTGAATACGACATTGTTGAGGTCACGATTCGCAGTTGTATTAGTGCCGCCATCGTATATAGAGGGCATCGCATAGACGGGGACATCATCGGCGAAATGGAAGGCGAGAGTCGGTTTGATCTGGCGGCCTTCATTGGGGCTAGCGAGAAGGAAAATGAAGTCGACATCTTGACGCCGGCGCGGGACGAACTGGACGCTCTCGCGCGGAACGAGATTGCGAATCTGTGCCGCTCTCGCCTCACTGGCATCGATGCTAAAAATACGTTTGATGACGGGGGAGTAATCGCGTGCATCGCCGAAACTGTCGACAGACACGATAGTGCCACCAAGGCTGGTCCAATAATTCACGAAACTATCTTGAATGCGTTGATAATCACCGCCGCTTGGCGTTAGGACCGCTGCGTAGCGATGACCGGCTTTCCATGCGGTGTCTGCCGCTTGTTTAATCTCGTCCTCGGGAGCGAGACCAAACTGGTAGAGGTCCTGTGGTGAACCACCATCGGCATCGCCGTAGTTTAGAGCCAAGGTAGGCACCGGCATTGGGCGGCGCGAGCCCTGCATGCGCCTTACAGCGTCTTTTAGAAGTGGCCCGATGATTAACTGGGCGCCATCTTCCACTGCTTGGTCGTAGTAGATTAGTGGTTCCGCTTGGTAGCTTGTGTCGTAGATGTGTACTTGTGGGACGTCGCGGCCCTTGGCAAGCGCTTCGTAGTAAGCGCTCAAGAATCCTTCACTTATAGCCTTTCCTATTGGCTCCTGCACCGGTAGCACTAGCGCGATATCCCGCGGGCGACGCTGCCAGATTGTATAGACCATTTGCAAAGCATCGGGCAGGTTTGCGGCCGCACTGTGTGAGGTCCAGGTGTTACGCCACTGCTCCATCGCGCTGATCTGGCCCTGTATATCGTATTGATTGTTCTCCACTAGGCGCACCAGCTCTAGCCAACCGCGCAGTTCGTAGGAATCGGGGTTGATGCTCGTGTCACCCGTAACCGCCTTAGGCGCAGTAGCGAGTATCTCCCAGATAGCATTGTTGTTGCGCGTCTTGCCCGCGTCATCGAGCAAGGGGGTCAGCTGAATTCTTTCCCGCGTCGCGGCGACGTATTGCGCATTCTGAAAGAAACTCTCGGCGCGCAGTTCGCGTAGAGGGACCTGCATATCCGGGTCCAAGGCGTTAATTGGGGTGCTAACGGCATTTTGTAAGCTGCGCAGCGCTGCCTCAGGCTCTTCGTTGGCCAACGCAATATTGGCGCGAGCCAACGAGTAGAGAATCTGCAGTTCCTGAGAGAAGGCCGCTACATTGCTGATTTGCTGCAGAGTGTCTTCGGCGTCTGTAATTGCGCCCGCTTCCAACATTAACTTGATCGCGTCAAGCCTATAAGCTGCTGCCAAAGGGCTAGGGCTATCCTCGGCGAGGTTCAGAAGGCTCTGTACCGCATTTTCTTGCACACCGAAGCCGATCTCTTCGACGGGGGTAACAGGGCGTTGAGGTTCACTACTCGAGCAGGCAAACAGCACAGAAAAGCTGCTCAGCGCAAGAATCAATCGAACTAGTCTTGATAGTGATGCAAATGCCAGCATGGAAGATATAGGAGACGAAAGGAATAGAGCGAGGAAGCTTATTACAGTTGCCCGGTGTGAGCAACACGGGCACTGTGTATACTCCGTGCAACTGTGCCGCTGCGGAAATAGGACCCTAGAATATGCCAGAGCTCGACAACACCGCTGCCACGCTCTTTGTGGTAGCCACGCCCATCGGCAATCTTGGCGATATGACTACACGTGCTATCGAAGTGCTACGCTCGGTTGATTTGATTGCGGCCGAAGACACGCGCCACAGCGCAAGACTGATGCAACATTTTGCAATCGGCACGCGGATGACCTCTTATCATGACTTTAGCGATGACGCGCGTGTAGATTCGCTTTTAGCCAATCTACAAGGCGGCCAGTCCATTGCCTTGATCTCCGATGCCGGTACGCCACTAATATCGGACCCAGGCTATCGTCTCGTGCAGCGCGCTCGTGAGGCGGGCGTGCGGGTTGTGCCTATTCCTGGAGTCTGCGCCTTAACTGCGGCATTGAGCGCCGCAGGCGTGCCAAGTGATCGTTTTATCTTCGAGGGTTTCCCGGCGGCTAAACGCAGTGGGCGGCAAAAGCATTTTGCCGCACTCGTTGAGGAGACTCGCACCATCATTTTCTACGAGTCACCGCATCGCATTCTCGACAGTCTTGCTGACATGCGGGAAATATTCGGTGCACAGCGACAAGCAGTGATCTGCCGCGAACTCACTAAAACCTTCGAGACGATCCACTTGGATAACCTAGGTGCCTTGGAAGTCTGGATACGGGAAGACGAAAATCGTCAGCGCGGCGAGTTTGTGGTGTTACTGAAGGGGGCGCCGCCAAGAGAAGGTGAGGCGATTGACGCGGATACACTGCGGCTACTGGAGATATTGTTGGAGAGTATGTCTGTGAAACAGGCGGCTACGTTAGCCGCCCGTATCTCAGGTGTGAAGAAGAACTTGCTCTACGAGCGGGCCTTAAAGATCCACTCGACGCAGGCATGAGCGTGCATTACTGCTTGCGGGTCCATTGGCCTGGGGCGGATTCGACGTAGTTGCCGGACAAGGTATTCTCAAACGCTTTCGTAAAGGCCAGCTTTGCGACTTGCTGCACAGCAATCCCGTTCTCTTGAGCGATCTGTTCGTAGCGTTGGCGACGCTGTGCGTTGACGTCCGCGATCAAGGCGACTACATCGGCGGGCACATTGGCCTGCACGAGCCCGATATAGCCATCTTGCTTTTCTCCGATTAGCCCGGTTGCTTTGGCCTCGTCTAAGGGGGCGGCTAAGGCAAAATTCATCATTAAGGCAAAAACCACAATAACCCGTGTAAACCCTTTTACAAAACTCATTTAAGTGCTCTCCCGATTAGAATAAGTCGCTGTCGTCGCTGAACATATCATCCAATTCTCGCTCTACTTTTACGCGAATTTCATGCTCGATCTTGATGTTCAGGTTGATGGTAATGGGCTCGTTAGGCATAGCAACCTGCACGGTGGGCGTGCAGGCACTAAGCGCGAGAGCGGCAAGCATTGCGATAGTTAACAGGCGGTTAGGCATAGATATCCTGGTTGCTTAATGTCGCCCCCATAATGGAGGCGGCTTCTGTCTTTGATGTGTTTACTATAGCAGAGCCAGCTGAATAACAGCTTAATTACTATTACGGTTTTTCGAGCTCAGCGGCCCTGCAGTTGACGCTCCACGGCTTCCGCTATCGAGCGTCCCGCCTGTAGGCTACGCAGCAATGTGGGAATATTGTCGCTGATATTCAGGTTCAGGTTGATGCGTTGTCCATTATTTAGATCAGGGTTGCGTCCCTGCAGTTTAACCCCTAACTCTAATTCGCCAGTGGGTAGGTATTCAACTTCGGTTTCCATGAGAGTGTATTGGTAATTGCTCAGGGCCTGATTGACTAAATCTAACGCAGCATTGCCACTGTTTACGCCGTCTTCCGGGCTGTAATTGATCGCGCCGCCGGGGGCTTCGACCCGCAGTCGCCCAGCGTCCACGGATGGCGTAGTGCCCGTGAGCGTTATGGGGATGGTGCCGCTGACAAAGCCTGTCGCCTTAACGCTTTCATAGGCTGCTAAGGAAAGTAGGCGGGAAATGTCGATGCGTTCGACATCTATCGTGACGCTATTGCTTGCGGCGCTCCAGTCGAAGATTAAGCCCGTAGAATGGACTCTTCCACCAAATAACCGCGCTTCTATGTCTTGCACTTCGAGTTGAGTCTCGCGTGTGTCGATACCGTATTGGAAGGTGATGGTTTCCACCGGCAGGCCTAGATCGATATTGGCGAGGCTGAATGGCCTAAAGCCATCGCTAAGGAAATTCACGCCGTCATGAAGTGTCCCGCTTAATGCGGTACTCAATTCGATTATCGCAGTGTCTTGGTAGAAGCCGCTGATCTTGTCGGCATTTAGTTGCATTGGTCCGTTGATAAGCCACGTTTCATTCTCGTCGCGTTTTATCTGCAGTGTTGCACTGCTTTGCAGCGAGCCGGAAACGATATCGGCTTCGAATGGTTTTTGGAAAAACAACCGAGCGAGGCTCTGATCGCCATTGCCAAAATTTAGAATGGGAGTTTCAAAACTCGCCCGTGCGGTGAGAGCCCCCGTGTTCATAGCGCCATCGAATTGGACTAGTTCGCGATCCGCTACACGCATGAAACCCTTGGCAAAGAGCTCCTCTGCATTGCTGTTAAAGTCAAACTCCAGCTCGGGTTTTATTAGGATGAAAGGCAGCCATTCGCTACCGATATTACGCAACTGGACGTGCGCTTGGAGCTGGGTTTCAGTTGCGTTCAAGCGACCACGCAGTTTCGAGATGGTGCTGGCGAACTGGCTGGTTTTACCGTCGGTGACGATGTTGGGTAGATAGAGATCGACGCCGCCACTATCGAGCTGCACGCTACCATCCTCGGCGATACTGAGGTCGAGATCCTGCTGCACTAAAGCATTCACCTCTGTTAGATCTATGGCCTCTGTATGCAGTGTGCCCAGTTCTAGTCGCGAGCCTTGTGCAAAATGTAGATCATAATGTCCCTGTGCAAACGCGATGCTGCCGTTGCTGATCAGCAGCAGGTCTTGCACGCCTGAATCTCGCCATGTGAGCACGGCTAAGCGCAGGGTCGATGAGTGCGTGATGCGACAGTTGAGGCTATCGGTGCAGTCCACGTTAAGTTCGTCGAGGTCAACTGATAGCTGAGCGGGTGCGGCTTGCCCAACGCCAAGCAAAACGCTCATAGCGGGGGCTGTTAGGCGCAACTCGAGTGCCTGTGTTACCAAGGAGTATTCGCCCCGCGCATTAAGCGCCTCAGCATTTCGCCAACGCAGGCTATGCAGGCCACTTGGTAATTCGCTTCGCAGGGTGCTTTCGGCGGCACTGTGCGCAGCAATCGAGGCAGAGAAAGGGATAGTTTGTGTGCTGTCATCGCTTGCTGGCTCAGTAAGGCGCCAAGTGGTATCGAGCTGACCGGTGACGCTGATTAGCGGATCAGCTAATAGGGAAGCCTGTTGAGCAAACGCAGAAAAGGCATCCAGCTGCAGTAGGCTTCGGGCATCGATTTGCAGCCGCTGTCCCTGCTCGCTCAGAGTGAAGTCTGTGCTGAGAACCTCTGCCCCAAGTGCGCCTAGGAGTAAGCGGCCAGTGATGACCTCGGAAGAGGGCGTTGTGTCGCTAAGGGCTTGCTCAGGAAGAAAGAGGCTGGAGACGTAATCCGAGTCGTGCCAGTTGACCCTGAAATCGGCACTACTGTCTTGGGCGGCGATCTGCATGCGTAACTCGCGAGCGTCTCTACTCACTGAAAGGCTGCCAGCCTCTATATAAGGAGTGACATCGAGCCGTTCGATCTCGACAGCATTGCCTGGAATAGCTTGCAGCGTATCGAGTAGCTCGGCGATACGTGGCAGGCGGGGCAAGGTGAAGGTGCTGCTCACCGAGTTGTTAGAAGTGCTGGCCACAAGACCGATACTTACGCGCTCAATGCGCATTTGCTGAATAGGGAGCGCCAGTAAGCCGGTATCGCTAAAGCGCATGTCTAGTCGATCTACATGACTAGTCTCATCAGCGCCATCGAGCATGAAGCTTAGGCTGTTCAGAAAGACTTGATCGCGATGTAATTGCAGCCCTTCTAAGTGGAGAAGTCGAACCCCATAGGGAACGAGCAGTGGCTTGGCAATGAGCAAAGCTAGCGAGTCTAGAAAGAAAAAGGCGGCCACTGTGCCTAAGGCTAAGGGTAACAATATTACCGCGCCGACAAACCTGAACAGGCGCAGCGATCTCCTAGGTTTAGTGCCGGTGAGAGTCATGGAGGCTAGTCTTAGGAATACGTGGAAAGCCTAGTCTAGCGATTGGCGCAATAATAGCGAGCGGCATTAGTCCGATGAGGATAAAACCCTTGTATAAAACCCTGGACTGCCTTAATCTGCGCGCCGAGTCAGCTGGACAGTCGCTGCTTTGATTTCTTCGGTTTGCGTCATTGGCGCTTACTGAGGTGCGAGGTGGAGGAAAGTCCGGGCTCCATAGAGCAGAACGCCAGGTAACGCCTGGGAGGCGAAAGTCTACGGAAAGTGCAGCAGAGAGTAGACCGCCAACCCCGATGCAAATCGGGCGGTAAGGGTGAAAGGGTGCGGTAAGAGCGCACCGCGCGACTGGCAACAGTTCGTGGCATGGTAAACCCCGTTCGGAGCAAGACCAAATAGGAATCCAAGGGTGTGGCTCGCACTGGATTCGGGTAGGTTGCTTGAGGCTGACAGTGATGTCAGTCCCAGATGAATGACTGTCCACGACAGAACCCGGCTTACAGGCTGACTCAGTTTTTTCCCTTCTTTTTATCGCACTCAAAATCCCTTGAAAAACCTCACTCTTAACAAAGCACTTTAACTATAATTGCTATTGTTTTGATATTACTCCTATTCCAGCCATTTGCTCGAACGATCACACGTAACTTCCGGATTTATATAAGCATTTCCCCCTACCTTCCCTCCCAAAAACGCCAAATAGTGCTTGCGCAAAGGTATGCCCGTGCCTATAGTGTTGCAATGTGGCAAAAAGTGGATATTTCTGTAGAAAAGTGGGGAATTCGGAAGGTCGAATCCCAAGTCCAGAGTAAGTGGAGCAAATAGGCCGTGTTTAGAGGCGTCAACGTTATCAATTTGGATCCGAAAGGACGCATGGCCATGCCATCGCGTTACCGCGATCAATTGACTAGCGAATTTAGCGGACGCTTAGTGGCTACGATCGACCCTATGGCCAAATGCCTACTTATCTATCCCGTCGATGTGTGGGAAGAAATTCAGAAGAAAATCGAAGCACTTTCTAGTTTCAATCCGGACACTCGCAAGTTTCAGCGCATGATGATCGGTTACGCGACAGACGTCGAGATGGACGGCAGCGGCCGCATTCTGCTGTCACAAGTCCTGCGTAATCACGCCGAGTTGGACAAGCATGTGGCGCTAGTAGGTCAGGGCAAGAAGCTTGAGTTATGGAGTGAGGCGAACTGGTCAGAACAGACAGAGCTTTGGTTGTCACAAACAAGTGCTGGAGGCGAGCTGCCTGCAGAGTTGCAGTCGCTTTCTTTGTGAGGGCGCGCATTTTTTTTACTCAGCGTTGTAAGGGCTTGTTTGGCATTTTGGCGCTGGAGCGGAGCGCATGACCATGGATACGTTTCGACATGAAACTGTGATGCTCAAACCCGCAGTCGATGCGCTGATCGGCGATTCGACAGGTTTCTATGTCGATGGCACATTCGGGCGCGGCGGGCACTCAAGGCAAATCCTTTCGGTCTTGGAAGCGCAGGGGCGATTGTTGGCGATTGACAAGGATCCGCAGGCAATCAGCACGGCGAATAAAGACTTCGCAGGGGACACACGCTTCGAAGTCGTACAAGGAAGTTTTTCAACACTAGCAGCGCTAGTGGAATCGGCAGGGAAGATGGGCAAGGTTAACGGTGTGTTGTTGGATCTCGGCGTTTCCTCTCCTCAATTAGAAGAGGCGCAGCGCGGCTTCAGCTTCATGCATGACGGTCCTTTGGATATGAGAATGAATCCGAATGAAGGGCAAAGTGCAGCGCAGTGGCTGGCGGTTGCGGCGGAGGAAGAGATCGCCGACGTCATCTATCGCTACGGCGAAGAGAAGTTTTCGCGGCGCATGGCTAGAGCCATAGTCGAACAGCGCAAAGTGGCGCCTATTTCCAGCACGCTACAACTTGCCGAAATCGTCAAGCAAGCCAATCCAGCTTGGGAAAAGCACAAGCATCCGGCAACCCGTGCCTTTCAGGGTATTCGAATTCACATCAATCGCGAGCTAGAAGATCTAGAGAGTGTCCTTTCGCAGGCGCTAGAGGTGCTCAGCATAGGTGGTCGCCTTGTCGTGATCAGTTTTCATTCTCTGGAAGATCGCATGGTGAAGCAGTTCATCAACAAGCAGGCGAAAGGCGACGACTTCCCAGCGGGCGTCCCAGTAAGGACTTCGGATCTAAACCCGCGCATGAAGAAGATTGGCAAGGCTGTAAAAGCCAGTGATGCAGAGGTGGCAGGTAATCAGCGTTCGCGCAGTGCCGTCATGCGCATTGCAGAAAAAATCGCTTAATCAATTCATAGTTTCAAAAAAAAGATGCACGATTTATGAGCGCACAAGCCAGCAAGATCAATGTCAGATTGAATGCCAGACGCGCCAGCGAACCGGCTTCGATCTACGTGTGGTCGGCACTATTCTCCCCGCGCATGGTAACCATTATGGTGCTGCTTCTTTTCGTATTGGTCTCGGGTGTCTCCGTTGTCTACACCACATTTAAGAGCAGAGCCCTCCTGAACCAACTTCAACAACTCAAGACCCAGCGCAATGAACTACAGGTGCAGTGGGGGCAGCTGTTGATTGAGCAGAGCACCTTCAGTTTAGAAAGTCGTGTTGAGCGTAAAGCCACTGAAGAGTTGGCAATGACAGTGCCTAAGATTTCCGAGATAGTCATGGTGCAATATGAGTAATTCTCAGCAATCCCACAAGCCACTCACGTGGCGCTTGTACTTGATCTTTGTAGCCATGGTGCTATGCGTTTTGGCTATCCTGTGGCAGCTCACCTCATTACATGTGCTACAGAAAGATTTCCTGCAAGGCCAGGGCGATGCGCGCACTATTCGCACGGAACCACTGTCTGCTAACCGCGGCATGATCACGGACCGTAATGGCGAACCCTTGGCTGTGAGCACTCCAGTGAAGTCGATCTGGGTCAATCCAAAGGAAATTTCTCAAGAACTGCGCGACATCGAAGTGTTGGCTCAGGCATTACAGATTGAGTCCCAACTATTGGCCGGTAACATCGCCGCGAATGCCGATAAAGAATTCCTGTTCGTGAAGCGCCGCATGTCCCCCGTAGAAGCCGATCATGTGCTAGGGTTGGGGATAGAAGGGGTGTATTCGCGTCAGGAATATCAACGCTACTATCCCCAGGGTGAAATCGCAGCGCACGTGGTGGGATTCACTGATGTCGACGATGAGGGCCAAGAGGGTCTTGAACTTGCGTTCGATGGTTGGTTGCAAGGGGTGCCTGGTCGGCAGCAGGTAATGAAGGATCGTCGTGGCCGCATTATTCGCGAGCTCGCGACTTTGGCGCCGGCACAACCTGGCGGGACGCTGGAGCTCAGCATTGACTTCCGTCTCCAGAACCTCGCCTATAAAGAGTTGAAGTCCGAGTACATGCTACAGAGCGCGCGCTCCGCGTCCGTGGTCGTTATGGATGTGGCTACCGGCGAAGTCTTAGCGATGGTGAACCAGCCCTCCTACAACCCAAACAATCGCGGCACGATCACCGATTTCAGTGCCCTGCGCAATCGCGCGATGACTGACTTAGTGGAGCCGGGCTCAACAGTAAAGGCTTTCACTGTCGCGGCCGCATTGGAGTCAGGGCTGTTTACGCCAGAGACACTGGTCGATACTAGTCCTGGTCGTATTCGCGTGGGCCGCGACTATGTTACCGATGCGACTACTCGTGCGATCAATCATGGCGTACTCACAGTGCAAGGCATCATCACTAAGTCGAGCAATGTCGGCGCTACGAAGCTAGCGCTCGCAATGGGTCACGAACAGCTGCGCAATATGTTGGAGCGTGTTGGTTTTGGCACCGACACTGGCTCGGGATTCCCTGGCGAACGCAGCGGCGTTCTTCCCAATCATCGTATTTGGCACGACATCGAAACTGCCACGCTGTCCTACGGTTACGGCCTATCGGTTTCCGCACTGCAACTGGCCAGCGCCTATACCACACTAGTGAGCGGCGGCATCAAGAAGCCTGTATCAATGTTAAAACTAAGTCCGGAAAAAGTCGCGGCGCTCCCTACGGAGCATGTTATTCGCGAGGACATCGCGCGGAGCGTGATGGCAGCTTTGGAAACTGTTGTGGACAAGAGTAAGGGCGGTGGTGCGACTGCGGCGAATGTGCCGTTCTACAGCGTCGCTGGTAAAACAGGCACCGCGCACGTCGTTGGTGCCAACGGCTATGAGAGTCATCTTTATAACTCTCTATTTGTGGGCTATGCGCCTGCGAGTGATCCCAGAATCGTTGTCGTAATTATTATGAACGAACCCGGTGGCTCCGAACACTACGGCAGCCAAGTAGCGGCTCCTTTGTTCTCGCGAGTAGTGACCGGCGCGATGCGAATTTTGAATGTGACACCCGATCGTCTAGACGACACAAAACTCCTGAAACTGAGCGCGCGCTAATGGGTGCGGTGCAATGAGACTAGCGGAAAATATTGTGTATACCACGACACTTCAACAACTACTGAGTGGCATTGCGGACTTACCGCTCGATTTGCCTGCGGAGTTCGATGTGCGAGTCAGCGGTGTGCAATTGGATAGTCGCCAGGTCAAACCAGGAGATCTTTTTTTCGCCTGCTTTGGGAAAAATCACGATGCTCGAGACTATATTGACGCCGCAATCGCTTGCGGTGCAATAGCGGTTCTGGCGCATGCGGGAGGCGATTGGCAGGGTGTATCTGTGCGCAATGGCGTGATCGTGCTGGCAATTGATGATCTGGCAGCTAGGACTGGTGAGATCGCAAGCCGCTTCTTCGATGAGCCCAGTGCGGCGATGACGATGATCGGTGTCACTGGCACCAATGGCAAGACTAGTTGCACGCAGTTCATTGCCCAAACCCTGAATAGTATGCAGCACTGCTGTGGGGTTATCGGGACTCTGGGTATTGGCGTGCCGCCTGATCTTCAGGACTCTTCGTTCACCACGCCAGACCCGGTGCAAGTGCAAGTGGCCTTAGCACAACTGCGCCAACAGGGCGCCGACACAATCGCGATGGAAGTGTCCTCTCAAGGGCTGCATCAACATCGAGTTAACGGTGTGGGTTTCGACGTGGCGGTATTTACTAATCTTACGCGCGACCATCTGGACTATCACAGCAGTATGGATGAGTACGCGGAGACTAAGCGCAAGCTCTTTATGTTCTCGAGTCTAAGTAGCGCCGTCGTCAATATGGACGATCCCTTCGCTACACGAATCCTTAACAGCCTTGCGCCGAGTGTGCACAGCTACACCTACAGTGTAAGCAACAGCAATGCGGATGTTTACGCCGTTAAGCTAGAGCGTAGTCGTGACGGTTTCAAAGCACTGATCCATACGCCGGTTGGAGAAGGCGAGCTCAGCGGCTCGTTACTCGGGACTTTTAATTTTAGTAATTTAATGGCAGTGCTCACGACCCTTATTGCCACGGAAAATGCGCGCAACGACTTTAAGCTGCAGCGTTTGCTCGACCATCTTTCGCGTTTAGAACCAGTGTCTGGACGCATGGAAATAGTAGGCGACAGTGGCGACATCACTGCAGTGGTGGACTACGCACATACCCCCGATGCATTGCGCGTTGCGTTGCTTGCGCTGCGTGAGCACTTCACTGGTCGTATCTGGTGTGTGTTTGGTTGCGGTGGTAATCGCGACCAAGGCAAGCGTCCTTTGATGGCAGAAATGGCGGAACAGTACGCGGACGTGATGATCGTAACTGACGACAACCCGCGAACTGAGAGTGCCGACGAGATCGTGCGTCAGATTCTACTGGGCATAGAAGATACCTCGCGCCTGATCGTCGAGCGCGACCGAGCCAAGGCCATTGAGAGGGCTATTGTCGGCGCGGGTGCTGGCGATGTAGTCCTAGTGGCGGGCAAGGGGCATGAGAATTATCAAGATATTAATGGTCAGCGTATGGCGTTTAGCGATGTGAAGCAGACGCGTATCGCACTCACTATGCGTCAAGAAAACACTCTCCAAGGGAGTAGGTAATCCTGTGATTGGCAATATGACACTTTCGCAAATTAATAAAGTAGTGGCGGGGCATCAGTTCGGCGCAGACGTGCGTTTTGCAGGCGTCTCGACTGACACGCGCACCCTACAGGCGAACGACCTCTTTGTTGCTCTCGTGGGTGAAAGTTTCGACGGTAATGATTTTGTATCACAGGCATTCGATAAAGGGGCATGTGGCGCGGTGGTTTCGCGAAATGCCGGGGTCGATCAACCACAATTGCGCGTCAAAGACACGACAAAAGCTCTAGGAGAGATCGCGAGGCTCAATCGTTTAGCGTCTACTGCACGCGTAGTAGCGATTACGGGTAGTCAAGGGAAAACCTCTGTGAAGGAGATGATTGCGGCTATCCTGCGCATTGAGAATTGCGTGCTGGTGACTAAGGGCAATTTTAACAATCACATCGGCGTGCCACTGACCTTGCTGGAACTTAATGAGGGACATGACTGCGCTGTGATCGAGCTCGGCGCCAGCGGACTAGGCGAGATCGCCTATACGGTGCGCATGGTGCTTCCACATGTGGCGGTTCTTACCAATGCAGCGGAGACGCATATCGAAGGCTTTGGCGACTTAGCCGGCGTTGTCCGTACGAAGGGCGAGATTATCGATGGTCTCCAAGACAACGGAGTAGCCGTGCTGAATGCGGAGGATCCGCATTTTGCTGTGTGGGCAGCTCGCGCAGCGACTAAGCGTATGGTGAGCTTTGCAGTGGATGCGGCGGCAGACTACCGAGTCGACGAGTTGCAGTTAGACGCACTAGGCGCAAGTCGTTTCATTCTGCGCAGCCCAGTTGGCGACGCGAATATAACTCTCGCTTTGGTGGGCAAACACAATGTCCGCAATGCAGTGGCGGCTGCAGCGGCGAGTATTGAGGCGGGCGCAAGTCTCAAGGCCGTAGTGCAAGGGCTTGCACAGGTTCGCTCAGTAGCGGGGCGCCTTAGCCAAATGCCTGGTATCGCTGGCGCAATCGTAATCGACGATAGTTATAACGCCAGCCCGGCCTCATTTCGAGCGGCCATCGATGTATTGGCTAGCAGTGCGGGAAACCGAGTACTGATAGTTGGTGACATGGGCGAGCTAGGCATGCAAAGCGAGCAGGCCCACATCGAACTAGGTCTATACGCCAAAAAGAGCGGAATCGATGCGCTTTGGGCAACGGGTACCTATAGCGCATTGAGCGCCAAGAGTTTCGGAGAGAATGCGCGTCATTTCACAACGCAAGATGCGTTGATCCGACATGCGCAGGAGCAATTACGCACAGGTGATGTTGCGCTGGTCAAAGGCTCGCGCAGTGCTGCCATGGATCGTGTGGTCGAAAAAATCAAACAAGGAGGGTCCGCATAATGTTGGTATGGCTATCGACGTATCTAACGCAGTTTGACAGTGGTTTTGCAGTGTTCCAGTACATCACTGTACGGGGAATATTCAGCATCATTACTGCGCTGTTGATATCCCTCGCTATTGGGCCGTACATGATTCGCCGCTTGAATGACCTGCAGATTGGGCAGGTAGTGCGTGACGACGGCCCGAAGAGTCATTTCAGTAAAGCCGGCACGCCAACCATGGGCGGCGCGTTAATCATAGTGAGTATGTTATTTAGCACCTTATTATGGTCGGACCTTAACAATCATTATGTGTGGATTACGTTAACCGTCACGCTGCTATTCGGCGCCATCGGCTGGGTGGATGATTACCGCAAGGTATTCGAGAAGGATCCGAAGGGTTTGCCTGCGCGGTGGAAGTACCTCTGGCAATCCGTGGTCGGTATAGGGGCTTCTGTGTTTCTCTATACTTCTGCAATCGGTCCGGCAGAAACTCATTACATAGTCCCATTCTTTAAGGATGTCTCGATCAATATCGGCATCTTCTATGTGGTGATTTCCTATTTCGTCATCGTGGGTAGCAGCAACGCTGTGAACTTAACAGACGGCCTCGATGGTCTCGCAATTCTCCCGACCGTGATGGTGGGAGGCGCGCTCGGTCTTATCGCCTATCTATCCGGGCACGTTGGGTTCTCCGAGTATCTGCAGATCCCCTATGTGGCAGGTGCAGGCGAACTAGTCATTTTCTGCGGCACACTCGTAGGTGCTGGTCTGGGTTTCCTCTGGTTTAACACCTATCCCGCGCAAGTCTTTATGGGTGATGTGGGCGCTCTGGCGCTCGGCGCCGCGCTTGGGATGGTTGCGATTATCGCGCGACACGAGATAGTGCTTTTCATCATGGGCGGGATTTTCGTCGTGGAGACAGTTTCCGTAATCCTACAGGTTGGCTCCTTCAAATTAAGAGGCAAGCGAATTTTTCGCATGGCCCCGCTGCACCATCATTTTGAACTCAAGGGCTGGCCAGAGCCACGCGTAATCGTGCGCTTCTGGATCATTACCGTAATGCTGGTCCTAATCGGACTGGCGACACTAAAACTACGTTAGGGTAAAGGACAACAAGTGACTCAAGCGAATCGAATCATAGTGGGCTTAGGGACGACAGGCTTGTCGTGCGCCCGCTATTTGCATTCGCTTGGCGAAACATTTCAGATCGTCGATAGCCGTTTAGATCCACCGGGTCTGGCAGAGTTAAAGGCACAATTTCCTGCATTAAAAGTCACGCTCGGAGAATTCTCTACAGCAATGCTGTGCGAGGCTAGCGAGTTAATTGTGAGTCCCGGTATTAGTATTCAAACGCCAGCTATTGCAGCGGCACGTGAGGCCGGTGTCGCGATAAGTGGTGATATCGATATTTTCAGCAAGGCAGTGCGTAGGCCTGTGGTAGCCGTCACCGGTTCGAATGGTAAAAGCACAGTGGTGACGCTGCTCGCCGCGATGGCGAGAAAGGCCGGTCTACGCGTTGGCCTCGGAGGCAACCTAGATGGAGCGCAAGCGGCGCCGGCGCTGGACCTGTTGCGTCAGGACGAGAAAGATCTCTATGTACTTGAATTATCCAGTTTTCAATTAGAGACCACTCAATGTCTCGCGGCACGTGCGGCGGTCATCCTCAATGTTAGTGACGATCATATGGATCGCTACGCAGACAAGCAGGAATATGCGGCGGCCAAGCAACGCATCTTCAATGGCGCGCACAGCGCGGTCGTGAACCGTGATGATATAACCAGCACTCCTTGGTCTAAAGACTGCGCGATTGCCGTTAGTTTTGGAGTGAGTTCGCCGCAACACAATGAGTGGGGCGTTGTAGAGCGTGAAGGCGAGGCAAGTCTCGTATTCGGCGGCGAGTTCGTGCTAAGCGCGCAGTCACTTAAGATCGCCGGCAGGCACAATATTTCGAATGCTTTGGCGGCGCTTGCCCTTGGGCAGGCCATCGACCTGCCAAGACAAGCTATGGTCGAGGCCTTACAGGAATTTCCAGGTCTACCACATCGTTGTCAGTGGCTGCGCAATCTGCGCGGGGTTGATTACTTCAATGATTCAAAAGGCACGAATGTAGGTGCCTCTATCGTGGCGATCGAGAGCCTTGGTGAAATACTTAAAGGCAAGTTGGTATTAATCGCGGGGGGCGTAGACAAAGGTGCAGACTTCTCTGTCATGGTACCTGTGGTCGCGAAATTCGTGAAGTTAGCCATATTGATCGGCCGCGACGCTAAGAATCTGGCAAATGCGTTCAAAGATAGCATCGAGATCGTTTTCGCGAGCACCTTGTTAGAGGCTGTGAGCATCGCCGCGGCACGCGCAAGCACTGGCGACGCCGTGCTGCTCTCGCCGGCATGTGCAAGCTTCGATATGTTCACCGATTTCACGCATCGCGGTCGCGTATTTGAGCGTGCAGTGGAGGAGTTGCAATGAGCACGCCTTCACTTTCAGTCTACGGCACTATTCAAGGTCGACATGTCACGAGTTTCAAGTTGAATTCTCTGCTGGTCATCATGTTTTTCCTAATGACCATTGGCTTGTTGATGATGACTTCCGCGTCAGTGGAGATTGGCAATGTTCAGTACGGTGATCCGTTCTACTTTTTGAAGCGCCAATTGTTCTTCTCGGTGCTTTCGGTCGCGATCGTTGTGGTGACACTTTCGGTGCCGCTGAGTTTCTGGCATTCCTTTAGTGGCCCACTATTAGTTGTTGCTTTCGTACTGCTTGGCATGGTGTTGGTGCCGGGTATTGGCAAGGTAGTTAACGGTAGTGCGCGTTGGATCGATCTAGGCTTCTATAATTTGCAACCTTCCGAAATGGCCAAACTAGCCATCGTGTTCTACTTCGCGGCCTACCTAGAGAGACGTCGAACTGAGGTCATCGATACGTGGATGGGCTTTTTCAAGCCTATGCTGTTGCTCGCCGCGGCGATCGTCCTGCTGCATTTCGAACCCGATCACGGCGCCATGGTTATCATGATTGGTACTTGCTTCAGCATGATCTTTCTTGCAGGCGCCAAGTTGCACCGCTTCGTGCTAGTGCTGTTGTGTTGTTTATCCGCTGTGGTTGTCCTAGCAATCATGAAGCCCTATGTATTGGATCGCTTCTCTTCTTTCTTAAATCCCTGGGCCGCCGAGTATGTATATGGTGAAGGCTACCAACTGACGCAGGCGCTGATCGCCTTCGGTCGTGGCGGAATCTTCGGCGAAGGGCTAGGTAATAGCATTCAGAAACTCTATTTCTTGCCGGAGGCCCAGACCGATTTCGTGTTGGCGATAGTGGCGGAGGAGTTCGGCTTGGTAGGGGTGACGACCATCATTGGCTTGTTTACAGCACTCGTCGCACAGGCGTTCGCGATCGGCCGTCGCGTTGAAGCTTCGGGAAATCTCTACCCTGCATACGTGGCCTATGGCATTGCCATGCTCTTCGCCTGCCAAACACTAATCAATGTTGGTGTAAATATCGGCTTGCTGCCCACTAAGGGGCTAACGCTGCCTTTCTTAAGCTATGGCGGCAATAGTCTCCTAGTGAGTTGCTTCATGGTCGCCATTTTGGTCCGCATTCAATTCGAATACGCACTGGCTCAGTCTCCCGAATTGCAAAGGGGGCGACGATGATGCCGAGCACTAAGCAAACCTTAGGCACAGTATTGATTATGGCAGGAGGTACAGGGGGGCACATTTTCCCGGCTCTCAGTATTGCGAGGCTCTTGCAGAGCAATGGCTATCGCACTGAATGGCTAGGTACGCCTCGTGGCCTAGAGGTTGACGTGCTTCGCGATACCGATATTCCCTTGCACTTGATCGATGCGCAAGGGCTTAGGGGCAAGGGGCTGTTTAGTGTGATAAAGGCACCTTTCATGATTGTCTCAAGCATCTGGCAATCATTGCGAGTTATCCGCTCCGTGCGTCCCTGCTGTGTCTTAGGAATGGGTGGCTATGTCACCGGTCCAGGCGGAGTAGCGGCGAAATTGTCTGGCCGTAAACTTCTGATCCACGAGCAGAATGCGATTGCGGGGTTCACCAACAAACTCTTGGCGCGCATAGCGGACACAGTGATGGAGGCATTTCCAGCCACCTTCCCGGCAAGTACGGGTGCATTGCTTACTGGCAATCCGGTGCGCATCGAGATTAGCGCGCTGCCTCTCAAGCGAGATAGCGCCGCGGCGACCTCCCTAAAAATACTCGTTATCGGAGGTAGCTTAGGGGCTGTGGCGATAAATGATTTAGTCCCACAGGCCTTATTGAAATTTACAGAGCAAGAGCGGCCACAGCTTTGGCATCAAGTAGGTAAGAACAATGTTGAGCGCGCAGAGCAGTGCTATCGCGATGCCGGCATTGTGCTCAATGATAACTGCAGGGTTGTCCCGTTTATTACCGACATGGCCGCTGCTTACGCGTGGGCTGACTTAGTGCTTTGTCGTGCTGGCGCCGCCACCGTAGGCGAAATCGCCGCGGCGGGTATGCCTTCGATTCTGGTGCCGTTCCCCCATGCCGTGGACGACCACCAGACTCGCAATGCGCAGTGGCTAAGCAAGGTTGATGCGGCGGTGTTGATTCAACAGCATGACCTTAGCGCCTCCGACCTCGCGGCGCTCTGGCTAAAGTTTCAGCAAGACCGGAGTGTCTTGATCAAGATGGCGGAGAAAGCTCGCGCCTTAGCGCACTTCAATGCCAACGAGTTAGTGGCCAGGCAATGCATGGAGGCCTGCAAAGGATAAACCCTTATGAACGCAACGATTAAACAGAATAAGTCCAGCAATGTTCCTGAGATGCGTCGCATCAAGACGATACATTTTGTGGGCATAGGCGGCGCGGGTATGTGCGGCATCGCTGAGGTATTGCTGAATCAAGGCTATCTGATTACGGGCTCTGACATTAAGGCGACTGCTGTCACACAAAGACTAGTGGGTTTGGGCGCTTCGGTATTTATCGGGCACCGGGCAGAGAATGTAGAGACGGCCGATGTCGTTGTTTATTCCAGCGCGGTAAATCCGCAGAATCCAGAATTAGTGGCCGCACGTGAGGCGGGACGCCCCATTATCCCTCGCGCGGAAATGCTCGCAGAGCTAATGCGTTATCGACATGGCATCGCAATTGCCGGCACTCATGGCAAAACCACAACAACGAGCCTAGTGGCATCGATTTTCGCGGAAGCAGGCTTAGACCCAACCTTTGTCATCGGTGGCCTACTCAACAGCGCTGGGGCGAATGCACGTCTTGGCGAGAGTCGCTATCTAGTAGCGGAAGCCGACGAAAGCGATGCGTCGTTCCTGCACCTGCAACCGATGGTCACAGTGGTGACTAATATTGACGCAGACCATATGAGTACTTATGGCGGTGACTTCAATAAGCTCAAAAAATACTTCGTCGAATTCCTACATAACCTGCCCTTCTACGGACTGGCGGTAATGTGTGTGGACGACCCTGTCGTTGCAGAGATTTTGCCGCAGGTGGCGAGACCGACACTGACCTATGGTTTCTCAGAGAACGCTGATTATCGAATCCTCAACTTAGAGCAAGATCGTCAGTTCACGCGCTTCGAGATCGCACGCCCGGAACGTGTTGGTAATCTGCAAGTTAATCTGAACATCCCCGGCCGACACAACGCGCTCAATGCCACGGCAGCAGTAGCGATCGCTAGTGATGAGGGGATTAGTGACGAGCATATCTGCGCGGGCCTAAGTAAGTTCCAAGGCGTTGGCCGTCGCTTTGAGATTCAGGGCAATTTTCCTGTACGCGGCGGCACAGCAATGCTGCTAGACGACTATGGGCATCATCCCCGAGAAGTCGCCGCGACTATAGCCGCCTTGCGTGGTGGCTGGCCAGAATCCCGCGTCGTGATGATTTATCAACCCCATCGTTATTCACGCACCAAGGATCTCTACGAGGACTTCGTGATCGTGTTGTCCGACGTCGATGTCTTGTTGATGTTGGAAGTGTATTCCGCAGGTGAGGAAGCAATACCGGGGGCGGATTCTAGAAGCCTGTGTCGCAGTATCCGCGCCCGCGGCAAGATCGATCCTGTGTATGTTCAGGATGAGGAAGACATTCGCAAGGTTCTCTCAGAGGTGTTGCGTGATGGCGATATCGTGATCACCCAGGGTGCTGGCAGTGTGGGTGTTTTGGCTAAACAACTGAGTGAGCAGGGGCTCATCCTTTAACACAATGCTCCGCGAGAGCAGTGAAAAACTATGGCGGAATTAAAAGTGACAAGTAAAGAAACCATTGAACGCTTAGGTCGAGTGGCCGTGATCATGGGTGGGAATTCCGCTGAACGTGAGGTCTCTCTCAAGAGCGGTCGTGCCGTTCTCGATGCGCTGCAAGCAGCAGGTGTCGATGCGATTGGCATCGATGCAGCCCAAGACTTGATAGGTCAGTTGCAAGCACAGGATATTACACAGGTATTCAACGTTCTACATGGCCGCGGTGGAGAGGACGGGAAATTGCAGGGTCTTCTGGATTTCATGGGCATTCCCTATACAGGGAGTCGCGTGCTTGGCTCCGCTTTGGCCATGGATAAGGTCCGCACTAAGTACATATGGTTACAAATTGGTTTACCTACTCCCAACTTTACGGTGCTAAGCGCATCGAGTGATTGGAGCGAGATGGTTGCGAATCTAGGCAAGGCCGTCGTAAAGCCTGTGCGCGAAGGCTCCAGTATTGGCATTTCTATCGTGGACGATGGGGAAGACATGCGCAGGGCCTACGAGCGTGCATGTGCATTCGACCCAGAGGTGATGGCGGAACATTATATCGACGGCACAGAATTCACTGTCGCCATCCTTAACGGCGAGGCTATGCCAGTCATTGAGTTTCATACTCCGCATAAATTCTATGACTACGATGCAAAGTATATCGCCAATGACACGCAGTATCTTTGTCCTGCGCCTCTAGACCAGGAGACGACTGCTTATGTTCAAGCGTTATCGCTAGAGGCCTTTAAGGCAGTCGGTTGTGAGGGCTGGGGGCGAGTTGATCTAATGCGGGATCAGCATGGCAAGTTCTGGCTATTGGAAGTCAACACCGTACCTGGGATGACAGACCATTCCTTGGTGCCTATGGCGGCCACAGCTAATGGATTGAGCTTTACGGAACTATTGTTACAAATACTCGCGGCCAAGCCGCTTTAATCTAGGAAATCGATGAGCAACGCGAATAGCAGGCAGGGCTTTTCAGCACACGGGGGATTGCGTGACATTCCGCGCGGCGCCGTTTCCTTGGGCCGGGCGGTCCCTGTCACTGAGAAACCTGCGCGTAAGAATTATGCGGGAATGTTGTTGTTGGTGCTCTTCTTGTGTGCGGGCGTGTTGTTTACGCAAAAAAGTGAACAGATTAATAGCTTTATTAATAAACCAATTCGTGTCGTGCAGATGGCTAACCCCCTGCAACGCGCCAATGAAAGTAGTGTACGCGCTGCCTTAGCTGCACATCTGGATGGCGGGTTTTTCGCACTGGATGTGCAAGCGATAAAAGAGCAACTGGAGGCGAACCCTTGGGTGGAGAAAGCGGTTATAACGCGCATTTGGCCAGATACGCTTTCCGTTGCGATTACCGAGGAGATTGCCATCGCACGTTGGGGCGATAACCGACTCCTGAATCAATACGGTGAATCCTTCGCGCCCGAGCTAAAAGATGACGACCTCACGCTGCCTTTACTCAATGGCCCAGAGGGCATGGAGCGTAAGGTAATGGAGCAGTATCAGGTGTTCAGCCAGATGTTATCGGACACGGGTCTACGAGTGCGCGAAATTGATCTGAGTGAGCGCGGTAGCTGGGTCCTGCGCATGGACAACGATCTTCTTGTAAGTATTGGGCGCAGTGATGTGATGGAGAGAGTGCAGCGTTTCGTGAAGTTTTATGAGCGCCATCTTTATGCCGAAGTAGCGAATGTTGCCGCGATAGATTTGCGCTACAACAATGGAATTTCAATTAGAAATAAGACAGACATGCCAGTCGGAGTTGCTTCCAAATGAACACAGCAAGGATTTTAAAAGTTGACGGCGAAGTGATTAATTCACGAGTAGCAGGAGAGCGCGGACTATGAGCGAAACAGCACGCGGAAATCTAATCGTCGGCTTGGATATTGGCACGTCGAAAGTCGTGGCGATTGTTGGCGACATAAAAGCGGACGGCAGTCTCGATATCGTGGGGATTGGCAGTCATCGCTCGCGCGGACTCAAGAAGGGCACTGTCGTCAATATCGAGTCGACGGTCGAGTCTATTCAACGGGCGATCGAGGAAGCAGAGCTCATGGCGGGCTGTCAGATTCACTCGGTCTATGCGGGGATTGCGGGTAGCCACATCCGCAGCATGAACTCGCACGGCATCGTCGCGATTCGCGATGGAGAAGTGACCCGCGCGGATATCGAACGTGTGATAGATGCAGCGCAAGCCGTAGCGATTCCGGCAGACCAGAAGGTGCTGCATATCCTGCCACAGGAATACATTATCGACTCGCAAGAGGGCGTTAAGGAGCCACTCGGGATGTCGGGGGTACGCTTAGAGGCGAAGGTGCATCTAGTGACCTGTGCAATCAATGCTGCACAGAATATTGAGAAATGTATCAAGCGGTGCGGCTTAGTCACTGAGGAGATCATTCTGGAGCAATTAGCCTCCAGTTATGCAGTGCTCACTGAAGACGAGAAGGAATTGGGAGTTTGTCTAGTCGATATCGGCGGCGGGACTTCAGATATCGCGATCTTCACCGAAGGGGCCATACGTCATACGGGAGTTATTCCAATAGCGGGAGACCAAGTAACTAATGACATCGCTATGGCCTTACGTACGCCTACCGAGAATGCCGACGAGATCAAGATAAAATATGCCTGCGCTCTGACGCAACTGGCGAATGTCGGCGAGACTATTAAGGTACCGAGCGTAGGCGACCGTCCTCCGCGAGAGTTGTCAAGACAGGCATTGGCAGAAGTTGTGGAGCCGCGCTACGACGAGCTTTTCACACTGATTCGTGCAGAGCTGCAGCGAAGTGGCTTCGAGAATATGTTGGCAGCGGGCATTGTGCTTACCGGTGGCACTTCCAAGATGGAAGGAGTTGTAGAGTTGGCCGAGGAAATTTTCCACGCACCAGTGCGTATTGGCTTCCCACAGAATGTTAAAGGATTGTCGGACATCGTGCGCAATCCAATCTACTCCACCGGCGTGGGGTTGCTGCTTTATGGCGTAAAGCAGCAACAGGATCGTGATACTCAGACGCCAAGCAAAGATACCAAAATTAGTTTTAGTGAACGCATCAGCGCGTGGATAAAAAAGAATTTGTAAGTCACTTTTTAAGATTGTCTGTTCAGCAGCAAGTTCAAAAAATTTGTAATTAAAATGAGTCAGGAGGCCGTATGTTTGAATTAGTCGATAGCTTGCCACAAAACGCAGTAATCAAGGTGATCGGTGTGGGCGGCGGGGGTGGAAACGCAGTTCGCCATATGATCGCTAATCATATCGAAGGCGTGGAATTTGTATGCGCCAACACGGATGCTCAAGCGTTGAGTAATCTGGGTGCTAAGACTCTTTTGCAGATGGGAAGCTGCGTCACGAAGGGTTTGGGTGCCGGTGCGAATCCGGAGATTGGTCGTCAAGCGGCACTAGAAGATCGCGACGAGATCGCCGAAATTCTAGCGGGTGCGGATATGGTCTTTATTACTGCTGGCATGGGTGGCGGCACAGGTACTGGCGCGGCACCTATTTTTGCAGAAGTGGCCAAAGAGATGGGTATTCTCACGGTGGCGGTAGTGACGCGCCCGTTCCCATTCGAGGGCAAGAAACGCGCACTGATTGCGGATCAGGGCATTATGGAACTCTCAGAGCATGTTGATTCATTGATCACTATCCCGAACGAGAAATTATTGGAAGTGCTCGGGAAGTCGGCGACTTTGTTGGATGCGTTTAAGGCAGCGAACGATGTGTTGCTCGGCGCTGTCAAAGGGATAGCAGACCTCATCATGCGCCCTGGTATGATCAACGTTGATTTCGCCGACGTGCGGACAGTAATGTCGGAAATGGGCATGGCGATGATGGGCACCGGTTATGCGAGTGGCGAGGGCCGCGCGCGCGAGGCCGCTGAGTCGGCAATACGCAGCCCCTTGCTGGAAGACGTCAATCTACATGGCGCTCGTGGCATTTTGGTGAATATCACTGCTGGCGAGAATCTCTCTCTGGGCGAGTTCACAGAAGTGGGCGATACCATTGAAGGCTTTGCATCAGACGATGCCACTGTTGTCGTGGGTACTGTGATCGATCCGAGCATGGGCGATGAGATTCGCGTGACTGTTGTCGCGACAGGTTTGGGCGAGCGTGCCGCAGCAAAGGCCGCGAAAAAAGTCGAGAAGCCAACACCTAAAGCTGTAGTGACAGACTATCGTCAATTGGATAGACCCGCTGCGCTGCGTTCGCGCACAGCCTCGGCTCACACGATGCCACAGACTGGCTTGGCTCGCGCCGTTGGTGCGGATACGGATATGGATTATCTCGATATCCCTGCTTTCCTTCGCCGTCAAGCTGACTAAGAACCCGGCTAGAGCCTTTCAGCTGTGGATGTTCTCTGCACTTAAGGGCTAGGGCATAGGGCTGCTACTCGGTCCGTTTTGGGTTCGCGATGACCGTGTTCCTAGAAGTTTAGGCTTGTTGCTGTAACGGTGAAATGTTTGGGTTATGAATGGAATTTTGCTATGCTCGCGCCTGCATTCGACCTTTGGGTCACGCAGGCTTCACCTACAATCGGGAAAAGACAACGCTATGCTTAATCAAAGAACCTTAAAAAACGTTATTCGAGCCACAGGGGTAGGTTTGCATAATGGCGAGAAAGTCTACCTGACATTGCGGCCTGCGCCGATCGACACGGGGATAGTGTTCACCCGTACTGACCTAGACCCCGTCGTGGAGATCCCTGCCACGGCCGAGTATGTAGGGGACACCACACTTTCGACGACTTTGGTTAAGGGCGATGTCCGCATCTCTACCATTGAGCACCTGATGTCAGCGATGTCAGGTCTTGGGATCGACAATGCGTATATCGATGTCAGTGCGCCGGAAGTGCCGATCATGGACGGGAGCGCTGGTCCTTTCGTATTCCTGATTCAGTCTGCTGGCATCGAAGAGCAGAAAGCACTGAAGAAATTTATCCGTATAACTAAGCCTCTTTCAGTCTTCGATGGCGATAAGTCCGTGAGTCTCGAGCCCTTCGATGGCTTTAAGGTCAGCTACACTCTGCTTTACGATCACCCTGTGTACCGCAAGTACACCAAGACTGCGAGTGTCGACTTCTCTAGTACCTCATTCGTGAAGGAAGTTAGTCGCGCTAGAACTTTCGGGTTCATGCACGAATTCGAAGAATTGCGTACCCGTAACCTCGCTCTGGGTGCCAGCATGGATAACGCCATTGCGGTAGGCGATTATAAGGTCTTGAATGAAGACGGTTTACGTTACGAGGATGAGTTTGTGAAGCACAAAATCCTCGATGCGATCGGCGATCTCTATATGATCGGCTTCAGCTTGATCGGCGAGTTCAAAGGATATAAATCTGGACACGCATTGAATAATGCATTATTAAGGTCCCTAGAAGATAACAAAGACGCCTGGGAAATTGTCAGTTTCGATACCGATGCACATATACCAATCTCGTATATGAAACCGGTATTAGCTGCCTGATACTTTTCTGTCACCGTGCTATATTTGTAACCCATTGATTTTTGGGTATAAGTTTAACGTCCGGCTGCATGTGCATGCCTCAGGTGCTCTGAATCAAGACTAAAGAGAACGCCTAGACTCATGAAATTAATATTAGTTGACCAGCGTCATGGTCAAACTCGAACGATAGTCCTCAAGGGGTGGCTTAAAGGTCTCCTCTCGATTTGTATTCTCGGCGCTCCCGTTGCCTTCGGCTACCTCGGCTATCAATTTGCCGTCTCGCAAGATCCCCATGAGTACTCGCACGAAACCACACTCGCTTGGAATGAAAGCCTTGCTGATCAAGCTGACACGCTAGATCGTCTCAAACGGGAATCCGAAGAGCAGCTTGAGGCCCTCACGGTAAGACTCGCCGTGCTGCAGGCGCGATTGTTGCGTATGGAGGCACTCGGCGAACGTATCACTACCGTAGCCAAGCTCGATGCTGGGGAATTTAATTTTGCCAGCGATCCTGCGGTCGGTGGCCCTCTATTTTCCGATACTGTGCCCTATTCACCACCTGCGTTCATGGATGCCATCGCGGACCTCGAACAACAGATCGCCGACCGCGCTCAGCAATTGGACATTCTTGAAGGCCTAATGACCGAGCGTCAGTTTGAAGCAGACGTCTTCATTACTGGTCGCCCCGTCAAACAGGGCTGGTTGTCATCGCCGTTTGGGCGTCGCACAGATCCCTTCAATGGCCAGCTAGCTTGGCATGGAGGCATCGATTTCGCGACTGGCGAGTCGGGTGTAGATGTAATCGCCGTAGCCGCCGGTGTAGTTACAGCCGCAGGCGAGCGCCAAGGTTATGGTTTGACCGTCGATATCAATCACGGCAATGGCTACGTTACACGCTATGGTCACGCTGAAAAACTCCTTGTCGATGTCGGCGAGATTATTCAGAAAGGACAGACTATCGCCCTTGTGGGCAGCACCGGTCGCTCGACTGGTCCTCATGTCCATTTCGAAGTCTATAAGCACGGCCGCGTCGTCGACCCTGCATCTTACATTCAGCGAACCGAACGCTAATCCCCCGAAAACCTACAAGTTTGCGAAGCAATCACCAGCAGGTGTTGCTCTGTAGCGCTGTGTCGTAAGCTTTACTTTAAGCCACACAGCTTCACATTCCAGTTCAATAGATAAGTGAAATTCACCATGAGCGTAAGATTTCTAAGAGCCATTTTCGGTAGCAGCAATTCTAGGCATTTGAAAAAAATTCGGAAAATAGTTACTAAAATTAATGCGTTGGAGAGTGGCTATGAGACCCTCTCGGATGAGGAGGTTCGCGGAAAAACCGCCGAGTTTAGAGAGCGTTTCGACAAAGGAGAGTCCTTAGATTCGATTCTTCCAGAGGCCTTCGCGATTGTGCGTGAAGGCAGCAAACGGGTCATGGGCATGCGCCATTTCGACGTGCAGATGATCGGCGGTATCGTATTGCACGAAGGTAATATCGCAGAGATGAAGACGGGGGAAGGTAAGACCTTGGTCGCAACGCTGCCCGCTTATCTTAACGGCCTTACGGGGCAGGGTGTTCATATCGTGACGGTGAATGACTATCTCGCCGAACGTGACGCCAATTGGATGCGGCCATTGTACGAGTTCCTTGGTCTGAGCGTGGGCGTGGTGATCTCTGGGCAAAGCCACGAGGTCAAGCAGGACGCCTACAACTCCTCGATTAGTTACGGCACTAACAACGAATTTGGCTTTGACTATCTGCGTGACAACATGGCTTTCCGCATGGAGGATAAGCTACAGAAGAAACTGAATTTCGCGATCGTCGACGAAGTGGATTCGATCTTGATCGATGAGGCGCGAACGCCGCTTATCATATCCGGTGCCGCCGAGGATAGTTCGCAGTTATACATGGCAATTAACGCCCTCATACCGCGCCTAGAGAAAGGGGCTGGTAAGCCCGAGAAAGGGGGTTTTTCGCTGGATAAAGATACTGACTTTGTGGAGACCGGTCATTTCGTAATTGACGAGAAGACGCGTCAAGTAGAACTCACAGAGTTAGGCCATGAATATGTGGAAGGCATGTTGAGTGAGCAAAAGCTCCTAGATGAAGGCGAGAACCTCTATAATGCAAAAAACCTCGGTCTTCTACACCATATTCACTCCGCCTTGAAGGCCCATAACTTGTTCCATAAAGATGTCGAGTACATCGTGCAGAACGACAAGATTGTGCTAATCGACGAGCATACCGGACGCACGATGGAAGGGCGACGATTGTCCGAAGGTCTGCATCAGGCAATCGAGGCTAAGGAAGGGCTAGACATACAGAGTGAGAGCCAAACCCTTGCTTCGACGACTTTTCAGAATTATTTCCGCTTGTACGGAAATCTCAGCGGTATGACGGGTACGGCTGATACCGAGGCCTTCGAATTCAAGCAGATCTACAATCTCGACGTGGTTGTAATTCCTTCGAATAAACCACTCGTGCGCGAGGACAAGAATGATCTGATCTATCTTTCCATTGAAGAGAAGTTTGAAGCCATCGTAAAAGATATTAAGGAGATAAGCGCGAAAGGTGCGCCCGTGTTAGTGGGTACCGCTTCCATCGATACCTCCGAGTTGCTGTCGAACTTTCTTAAGAAAGAGAAAATAGTGCACGAGGTATTGAACGCGAAATTCCACGAGAGAGAAGCACAGATAATCGCACAAGCTGGCCGACCGGGTGTGGTGACCATCGCCACTAACATGGCCGGTCGCGGTACCGATATCGTGTTGGGTGGTAAATGGGAGCAAGAATTGGAGGCTCTAGAAAATCCAACGCCGGAGCAATTCGAGAAGGCGGAACAAGCGTGGCGCCAGCGTCATCAGCAAGTGCTGGATGCTGGCGGTCTGCACATCATCGGGACGGAGCGTCATGAGTCACGCCGTATCGACAATCAGTTACGCGGCCGCTCGGGACGACAGGGCGATCCTGGTTATTCACGCTTCTACTTGTCCCTAGAAGATAATCTGATGCGCATCTTCGCCTCAGAGCGTGTTAAGAATTTCATGAAAGCCCTCGGAATGGAACGCGGTGAAGCCATCGAGCATGGCATGGTGTCTAAGTCTATTGAGAAGGCACAACGTAAGGTAGAAGGGCGCAACTTCGATATCCGCAAGCAACTGCTGGAATACGATAACGTTGCCAACGATCAGCGTACTATCGTGTATCGTCAGCGCAACGAATTGATGGCAAGCGACGATATTTCGGAGCTGATCGGCAATATGCGCGTCGAAGTCGCTAATGAGATTGTCAGTTCGCATATTCCACCACAGAGCATTCCAGAGCAGTGGGATGTCGACGGGCTTGAGCAAGCCATCGATACACAGTTTGGCCGCAAACTTCCAGTTCAACAGTGGCTGGATGAAGATGAACGTCTTTTCGAGGAATCGCTGCGAGAGAAGATTATCGCCGTGCTGAACGAGGACTATGCGAATAAGTCCGCCTTAGTCGGTGAGAAGATGCGCCTCCTCGAGAAGCAGATTGTATTGCAGATTCTCGACAATCTTTGGAAAGAGCATCTGGCGTCGATGGATCAGTTACGTCAGGGCATTTTCTTACGGGGCTATGCGGGCAAAAACCCTAAGCAGGAATATAAGCGAGAGGCCTTCGAGTTGTTCCAGCAGCTATTGTCCAACTTGCAACACGAAGTCATTCGCTTCCTGAGTCATGTGAAGATTCGCACTACTGAGGAGATCGACCAGATAGAGAAGCAGCGCGAGGAAGAGCGTGCACGCGAGAAAATGATGTTCCAACACGCAGAGTCTGTAACACTTGCACAAGAGGCCTCGGCATCTGCAGCGGGTGCTAGTGGGCAGGGCATGGGGCAAGGTGAGTTGGACAAGACGCCTTTCGTCCGAGAAGGGCAGAAAGTTGGCCGCAATGATCCCTGTTACTGCGGTTCGGGCAAAAAATTCAAACAATGCCATGGCAAGCTGAGTTAAGGATTATGAGCAAACACGAGATAAGCGCGCAGGATTTGTTGTCGGTACCAGGCGTGCGTGTGGCGGCGGTTGCCAGTCATATACGCTATGCCAATCGACTGGATCTGGTTTTGTTCGAACTCGCCCAGGGTAGTACCGTGGCAGGCGTTTTCACGCTAAATGCATTCTGTGCTGCGCCGGTCCACATCGCCCGCAAACATTTACTCAGTAGTGGCGGCGCAATTCGTTACCTATTGGTTAACACGGGTAATGCGAATGCCGGTACTGGTCAGCGCGGGCTGGATGACGCGCTATTCTCTTGCGATTACGTGGCCAAGCATGCGGGCGTGCCAGTCGACGCGGTGCTGCCCTTCTCGACTGGCGTGATTGGCGAGAATCTGCCGATCGCGAAGATTTGCGCAGGAGTGCCGAATGCCTTCGCTGCACTGGGTGAAGATTGGCTGAGTGTAGCAAAAGGCATTATGACGACCGATACTGTCCCGAAGGCGCGCTCAGTCAGGATCGAGATTGCTGGAAAGCCAGTGCTGATTACCGGCATTACCAAAGGGGCCGGCATGATCAAGCCCAATATGGCGACGATGTTGAGCTATGTGTTCACCGACGCCAAGATCGAACAAGCTACTTTGCATGGTCTCCTTAGCCGTGTTGTTGATCAATCTTTTAATCGCATTACTGTGGACGGCGATACGTCGACGAACGATTGCTGTGTGCTCAGCGCAACCGGGCACAGTGGCGTGAATATACAAGCTTCCGAGGCAATTGGGTTTGCGGCTTTCGAAGAGGCCCTACAAACCCTTGTAAAAGAATTGGCGAAAGATATTATTCGCGATGCCGAAGGCGCCAAGAAATTCGTGACAGTGGATATTCAAGGCGGCGGCAACACTGAGGAGTGTCTCAAGGTGGCCTATGCCATCTCCGAGTCCCCACTAGTGAAGACGGCGCTGTCGGCCTCGGATCCCAATTGGGGGCGTATCCTCGCGGCGATCGGGCGTGCGGGCGTTCCCAACCTTGACGTGAGCAAGATTACGATTCACCTTGGCAAAGTCTGTATCGTTAGCAATGGCACTCTTGCCCCTAGCTACACTGAGGCACAAGGCCAGGTGGAAATGAATAAGCCGGAGATCGAAGTCACTGTCGACCTCGCGCGTGGTCAAGCACGGGAGACCGTGTGGACCTCAGATCTATCTGAGGAATATGTCCGCATCAACGCGAGCTACCGAAGCTAGAGGTCGCCTATTATTCGGATTGAGGCTGAATGAAAATAGTCCATGTAGCCGTAGGCGTCGTGATCGATGAGGCGAATCGCGTACTCGTCTCCCTGCGCGCTAAGCAGGTGCATCAAGGTGGGCTTTGGGAGTTTCCCGGTGGCAAATGTGAGCCGGGAGAGTCCATAGAAGAAGCGTTGAGAAGAGAGCTAGATGAAGAGCTTGGCATTCAAGTTCTAGGCGATGCACCTCTATGTAAAATCGCGCATGATTATGGTGACAAACGAGTCTTGCTCGAGGTCCGCCGTGTATTGAGTTACACGGGTGTGCCAGAGGGTAAGGAAGGGCAGTCAGTACGTTGGGCCGAGATTAATACTCTCGAGCTCGAGCAGTTTCCGGCAGCCAATGGCCCCATTATTCGGCGCATTCAATTAGCGGACCGCATCGCCATTACCGGCACGGCCGCGAGTAACGCAGACTTTGCCGCGCAGTTTGAACGACTAGTAGATCGACACCCCCCTCTCATCCACTTTCGGCAACACGGTCTCAGTGATGAGGACTTCAACGCTCGTGCCCATACTGCTCTCATCCTCTGCCGCGCCCACGGTGTTCCCTTGGTGATTAATGCCGATCCCGCACGCTTCGCGGCGTTTGGCGGCGACGGACTGCATGTCAGTAGCAGCATATTACGGCAGTTGGTGGGTCGGCCAGTTCCCGAGCAAGTGATGTTCAGCGCTTCCTGCCACACCTTGGAAGAGTTACACATGGCAGCTGCCGTGAAGGCTGACTATGTATTGCTATCGCCCGTAGGCCCTACCAGCAGTCATCCTGAGCAAAGCCCATTGGGCTGGGAGCGTTGCACTGCACTCATTAGTGCGGTGGCTATGCCAGTATATGCCTTGGGGGGCATGACGGTCGCTGATATCCCCAAGGCATTCGCGCACGGCGCCGCCGGCATAGCGGCAATTTCAGCATTCTGGGATGCCCCTTCCAGCAAGTAAATTTTTGCGAAAGTGCTACTATCAAGAGGTTCCTTTACAGAGTGTGACTTGAATCACCGCTTAGTAAGGTAATGGCTTGAATTTATTGGAGTTAAGCGCATAATTTCGAAAAACTCGCATCGAAAGAGCTACCAGTAAGGATTATCGACATGGCGTTAGGCGTAAAGAAAGCGAGCGCACTGCTCGGGATTCTCACATGGATGGGCGGCCAGCTTGCCTTCGCAGCACCCGCTGCATTGGTGCAGAACGCCGTATTGGTAGAGTCGAAACCCAACCCCGACAAGCCGGCTCTTAGCGCTAGTTATATGACGGCCGACGGTTGGGCCGTGACCAGCCCAAATTATATCGATTCTGCGGTAATGCTGTTCGACTTCGGTGCAACTAAGAGTGTGAGTCAGGCGGTGCTTAGTCTGCCGCTCGAGGCTCTCTACCCACGCGACGGACAAGCCCCATTAAAGGTGTACGCATTCGCTGACAACGGCACTATTGAACTTTCCGACTACAAAGCTGGCGGTACGCTGCCGACTGCGGAATTCGATGCGGTGCAAGCCTCTGCAGGTAATCCTGCCGCAACGCTCACACTCGACGTTACCGGCGCAGTAAATGCGATTCTACCTAACAGTCGTTTCGTGGGCATTCGCGTTCATAGCGCCGCAGTGCCAGCGGACGTGAGTGGCGGTTTTCCTGCATTTACTGGCGTGAAATTTCGGCCCTTGTATAGCATGGATTTTTCCATAGGCACGCCACCCGCCCTGCCTGCCGATCGCCCGCGTTACGATGGCTATACGCTTTCCGTGCCAGGGTTGAGTGCTCCCGGTGTTGGTGCATTCAATGTGGCTCTGGCCTTGGTCGATCCTGATCGATTGGAGTTTGAGCTCGCTGCTGCCACCGATATTACTCCTCCTGGCAGCATCAGCGGTTCCGGCTTCAGTGGCATGCAATTGCTCAATTGCGCTGCGTTTACGGCCCCTCCAGGCGCGAAGACATTGTCCCCAGTCGCTCCCTCTTTCAACGCGACGACCGGCATACTCGATATCCCTACGATGCTCTATGCGGGCAAAGAATATCGCGTGCAAATGCAATCGCTTGCCGCGACAAATCCGATGCGCTTGCGTCTGCTCTCCGCCACCGAAGTTTCCCCCAGCCGCACTAACGCTGTAGTCAGTATCACGCAATTTGGTGGCAGCCTTGTCACACAGCCTTCACAGGACTTTATTCCCCTATGCCACGGCTGGGTGTTGATTGGCGATACCAAGAATAACCGCCTGGTCGAACGCAATGTGATCTCCGGTGCAACTGGCGCCGTCTACAAATTCAACACCATTCCCGATCAGATGGAGTTGGATAAGAATTCGGGTACGGTGTATCTATCTACCCACCCCGAGTCACAGCGCATGTATCAACTGGATATCCCGAGTGGCGCTTTTACCTATCACCGTCTAAGCGAGGGTGGACGCAGCTTTATCCCACGTGATTTTGCGATTGGGGAAGACGGCAACGTGTTTACGCTACTGTTCGATCCGCTCTATGAACTCGAAGATAATGGACCGGCAGAAGAGGGGCTGTGGATGGGGATATTCAATCGCGATGGAGATCCAACCCGAGAGACAATTGCACTAAAGAGTCCTGTACGTATTGAGTATGACGCGACCAAGAAGCATGTGTTTCTCACGACCGAATCGAATCTCGTGACCTTCGATTTCGACCCCGCTGATCAAAGTATTAATTTCGTGTCTGGTACGGATGTCCCTGTGGGTAGTGGTTGCACGGACTTCCGCATTTCTCCCGATGGTGAGCGGCTCGCCTATACCTGTCCTACCGGCAACGAGATGACCGCCCATACGAGTATCGTGGACATGGATCCGCGAGACTATTACAACAACGATGGCGAGTGGTTACTCGAGAACGCGCCAGTGAGTGCGGTGTTCGATCCGTCCGGGGAAACACTGATTGCGACCGATAACGAGAAACTGTATTTCTTCGACGTAGAGACTCATGTGCTATTGGATAGCTATCCGCTTGGTTTGCTAGAAGGTGAGACGGTTAAGAAAATACGCTTATCTTTGGATGGCGAGTTTGTGATGTTGTTGATGAATACCGCGCTAAATGCCGCCTCGGGCAAATTGTATTGGCTGCCTTTGCCCAAATACTCGCCGCTGTAGGCAAGCATCAGTATGGGTTTTCGTCATCTTCCTCGGGCAGAAAAACTGGCTCGCCTGGAATAGTGTTGCGCTCGCTAGCCCATTCGCCGAAATCGATCAGTTTGCAGCGCTCGGAGCAAAATGGTCGGTAGGGGCTTTTGTCGTTCCAGACAACTATCTCTTTGCAGGTAGGACAGTTCACTTTCAAAATACGTTGATTCATGGTTTTTCGTTACTTTTATTAACTTTAGTAAAACCGGCAAGCGTAAGAAACTGCTGGTGCATCTTCTCCACTGCCTCCTCTAGTTCATTCCAAGTGCCTTCATTAATGATAATGAAATCGGCTTGCGCTTGACGCTTTGTACGCGACCACTGACTCGCGATAATCGCGCTGACGGCATCGGCATCGATGTTGTCACGTTGCTGAGTACGCTCGAGCTGCAGTGCTTCGCTGGCGTCGATCAATAATACCTTATCGACCAGCATATTCTGACCGGTCTCCAGTAGTAGGGGAGACGACAATGCGCTGTAGGGCGATTTGCTCGCTTCCAACTGGTGGATAATTTCCGTGCGAATCAACGGATGTAAAAGGCTTTCCAGCCACTTACGCTCGAACTCGTCTTGAAAGACTGCGGCGCGCAGTGCTGCGCGATTCAGCGTGCCGTTGGCCCATAAAATATTTTGCCCGAAATGCTCTGCGATATCGCTTAGTGCATGCGTACCAGGCTCGACTACTAAGCGCGCGATTACATCCGCATCTATCACGGTTATGTCTCGCTTCTCTAGCATTTGCGTCACGGCACTCTTGCCGCTACCGATTCCGCCCGTGACGCCAATTCTTAGGGCGTTGCTCTTAGTGACGGGCACTTCATAGCACCATCGTGTTGACGTAGAGGGTCATGAATTGTTCCCCCCAGAGTAGTGCAATGAAGCCTGCGCCGGCCAGATAGGGACCGAAAGGTATTGGTATGTTGCGGTCGCGGCCAAGGAATAAGAGTAAGGCGATACCAACAACTGCGCCGACGAGGCTAGAGAGAATCACGATCATTAACAGTGACTTCCAGCCCATCCAGGCGCCGAGTGCGGCGAGCAATTTGAAATCCCCATAGCCCATGCCTTCCTTGCCTGTGAGCAATTTGAAAACCCAATAGATAGACCAGAGCGAGAGATAACCGAGCACAGCGCCAAGGACGGCGTCGCGGGGCCCAACGCCTGTGTCTGGCAAGAGTGTGTTTACCGCTAAGCCCAGCCAGAGTAGAGGTAGAGTAATATTATCGGGGAGCAATTGGTGATCGAAATCGATCATTGTGAGTGCGACAAGCGACCAAGTGAGAACGAGTAGCGCTAACGTAAGCCAGGTGGCCCCAAAATGAAAAGCGACGAGACCGGATAGGATGCCAGTGACAGCTTCGATGATTGGGTAACGAAGTGAAATACGAGCCTTGCACTTGGCGCATTTGCCGCGCAAGAGTACATAACTGACGATGGGGATATTCTGCCAAGCGCGCACAGGGGCGTTACATTGGGGACAGTGTGAGTCAGGCTTCACGAGGTTGAAGACCTTGTACTGCGGCGCCGTTCCGGCATCGTTGGTGGTCTTCTCATCGATCTCTAGAAATTCGCAGCACTGTTGCCGCCATTCGCGCTGCAACATCACGGGAATTCTATAGATCACCACGTTGAGGAAACTACCGACTAATAAGCCGAGGGCTATGGAGAGAGCAGCGAGCACCGCTGCGTTGCCTTGCATCAAGTTTATCAAAGTCATCGAAGGCCTATACTACTTGTCCGAGCTGGAAAATTGGCAGGTACATCGCAATCATCAAACCGCCAATCAAGGTTCCTAACACCGACATGATGATCGGCTCCATGAGTGAGGTCAGACCATCCACTGCGTTATCGACCTCTGCCTCGTAATAGGTTGCGCATTTATCAAGCATGTCGTCCAACGCTCCGGACTCCTCGCCGATACCTACCATCTGATTGATCATGACAGGAAAAAGATTCGTGGTGCGAATGGCAAAATTCAGTTGTTGCCCCGCGCTAACATCGTCTCTGATTCTGCGTGTCGCGGAAGAATAGACGATATTGCCAGTAGCGCCCGCCACGGACTCGAGCGCGTCCACCAAAGGGACCCCAGCAGCAAAGGTTGTGGACAGGGTGCGAGTGAAGCGAGCGTAACAGGACTTTTCGATGATTGGGCCGATGACCGGCAGCTTCAGCGACAGCCTATCGATGAAGTCCGCGAAACCCTTCGAGCGAATGCGGGCCTCCTTGAAGCAATAACCAGCGATGCCAATTGCAATGATAGCCTTCCACCAGTGCGCAATCGCAAGGTCGGACAAGCCTAGTACGAACAAGGTAAAGGCTGGTAGGTCGGCGCCGAAGCTCGAGAATGTCTCGGCGAACTGCGGCACCACTTTTACCAGCAGAATGCCGGTTACGACGAGGGCAACCACCACCACGGCGATGGGATAGTTCATCGCTTTCTTGATCTTGGATTTCAAGGCTTCGGTTTTCTCTTTATAGGTGGCGACGCGATCGAGCATCGTTTCCAAGGCACCGGACTGTTCGCCGGACTCTACGAGGTTACAGAACAACTCATCGAAATAGCGTGGGTGCTTGCGAATGGAGTCCGCGAAATTATTGCCCGCCGCCACTTCGTCACGCACATTGCGCACAAGTGTCGCCATCGAGGGATTCTCGAGACTATCGCCAACAATCTCGAAGGACTGTACTAAGGGAATACCGGCCTTCATCATAGTGGCGAGTTGGCGGCTGAAGATCGCGATGTCGTTTGGGGTAATTTTCTGCTTTCTTGGCCCGAACAAGTCTTTGGGCTTGCGCTTGACGCGAGTTGCGTTGACGCCCTGTTTACGCAGTTGCGCTTTGACCAGTGCCTGACTGGCGCCTGGCATCTCACCTTTGGTCTTCTTGCCGTTCTTATCGGTGCCTTGCCAGAGATAGATAGTCTGGTTAACGGTCGCTGGTGTTGCCATGATTAGCCTCGTAAGAGATCGTGTTGAACGGCGCAATTAGATGACGCGGTTGGCCTCTTCTAGGCTTGTTAACCCCTGCGCTACCTTTAGCAAGGCGGATTGGCGCAGGTTGTTAAAGCCCTCTTTTCTTGCTTGATCGGCAATTTCAATGGAGTTGCCGTCTTCCATGATAATACGGGCGATACCGTCTGTAACAGGAACTACTTCATAGATTCCAACACGGCCTTTGTAGCCTTGTGTGCACGCATCGCAGCCGCCCGGGCCGAACAAGGTCAGCGTGTCGAGCTGATCCTCTCGAAACCCGGCCTCGATTAAGGCGTTTTGGGGTAGTTTCATTGGCTGCTTGCAATAAGCGCATAGTCTTCTACAAAGGCGCTGTGCAATGATCAGACTCACCGAGGTGGCGAGATTATAGGATGGTACCCCCATGTTACGCAGGCGGGTGAGCGTCTCAGGCGCACTATTGGTATGCAGGGTAGAAAGCACGAGGTGGCCAGTCTGTGAAGCCTTGATTGCAATCTCGGCGGTCTCCAAGTCGCGAATCTCGCCTACCATGATGATGTCTGGGTCTTGACGCAGAAAAGAGCGCAGTGCCGTGGCGAAGCTCAGGCCGATGCGGGCATTGACGGCTACTTGGTTGATTCCTTCGAGGTTGATCTCCACTGGGTCTTCGGCTGTCGAGATATTCGTCTCGGGCGTGTTGAGCAAGTTCAGGCCGGTATAGAGTGAAACCGTTTTACCGCTGCCCGTCGGACCGGTGACTAGGATCATGCCCTGACTCTTCGCGAGCCCCTGCATGAATAGAGCTTTCTGCTCTTCTTCATAGCCCAGCGCGTCGATGCCCATTTGCGCGCTACTGGGGTCCAATATACGCAAAACCAGCTTCTCGCCCCAGAGTGTTGGCAGTGTATTGACGCGGAAATCGATGTCCCGTGTACGCGATAGCTTCATCTTAATGCGGCCATCTTGGGGGAGGCGGCGTTCGGAGATGTCCATCTGCGACATAATCTTGAGGCGCGATGCGATGCGTGGCGCAAGATTAATAGGGGGGCGTGCCACTTCCCGCAGGATACCATCGGTACGCAGACGGATACGATAGAGCTTCTCATAGGGCTCGAAGTGGATGTCGGACGCACCAGTGCGAATAGCATCCAAGAGGATTTTATTCACGAAACGCACAATCGGCGTTTCATCACTACTGTCGGCATCTGCGGCCTCGTCCTGTTTCTCTTGTATCTCGATATTAAGGCTATCCAAGTCGGCCACATCGATTATGTCGAGTAAGGCGGTGCCGCCCTCCATTTGATCGATAAACTGGTCGAGAGCGGGCGAGAGCTTGCTCTCGTCGACAATAATCACGTCAGTAGACAGGCCAGTATGGAATTTCACCTCATCGATGGCGGTGATATTGGTCGGGTCGGAAACGGCCAGATAGAGGCGATTGCCGCGCGTATAGAGTGGCAGTACCCGGTGCTTGCGCAGCAGCTTGGGATCGACGAGCTCTTTTGGGCAGAGGCCCAAGTCGAAAGCGGATAGGTCGATCAGTGGGGCGCCAAACTCTGCGGAAGCGGCGATGGCAATACGGTGGCCGTCGGCAATCTTGTTTTTCACCAAATGGGTGACAAAGGGGATCTTGTCGCGGCGAGCCGAACGGAGAGAATCTTCTGCTTGTTCCTGTGACAAGATCCCGATGGAGACGAGACGCTTCGCAAGGCCACTAATGTTCTTCTGCATATCTCGCTGCTATCTAACGTTCAAGGGTGGTTCTGCGGATTCGATCATGGTCTGAGTATAGTGCATCGCCAATCGCTTCAAAAGCGGGTTAATAAGGGTCAAGTTGAGTCTGTGGCCGGAACTGTTGCGTGAAACTGAGTGGACTAGCCTTCAAGAATCGACAGTTATGCCCGTAATTGACAGAGACTGACAAAAATTGTCAGTCTCACCACAGTGAGTTTTGTGAGCGATTTAACAGTCTGGTTTTCACTAAAAATGGGGATAATATTATTAATTCTTATAATTCAATTAGATAGAAACTATTTTTGACAGTGATGCCAGAATTGGCACGGCATGTGAAAGTTACATTGTAACCGTGTGAGAAAAGGCGGTGACTTGAGCGAACCCAAATCCGACTTCTAAACTCGATATACGCAAAACCCAAAACTGTTTAACCGTCATACCCAGGAGATACAAAATGATCCAGATTAAAAAAGTACAAAAAGGCTTCACCCTGATCGAATTGATGATCGTTGTGGCGATTATCGGCATTCTGGCAGCAGTGGCACTGCCTGCGTACCAGACTTATACCCAACGTGCGCGTTTCTCAGAAGTAATCCTTGCTATAACTCCGTATAAATCTGCAATAGAGGTTGGTTTGCAAACTGGTCGGATTCCAATAGCAATGGCCGACTTGGCTTTCGCAACTTACGGTATACCAGCTGCCCCAACTGCAACTGCCAACTTGGCTACTGTTACGCTGGCTGCAACCGGAGTTATCACTGGCACTGGTACAGCTGCGGCTGGCGGTGCAACCTATATTACGACCCCGTCACGTACGATTCCGATTGTTTGGACAGTCACAGGCACATGTGTGATCGCAGGACTTTGCTAATTATGCCCTCGTCCTATGGTGTTCCGCACGGAGCGCCATAGGAGGAACCTAGTTTTGTCGCTCGCTTGGTACTTCGATTTCAAAATTTTCAATACTGATGCGCTGACTTTGGAGGATCGTCATGAAGCATATGATTGATCACAACGGATTCACTTTCATCGAGTTAATGATTGTAGTCGCCATCATCGGCAGACCTGCGGCGGTTGGACTTCCCGCATACCAAACCCACAGTAAGCGTACGCGCTTCAATGAAGTAATTCTTGCCACTACCCCCTATAAAATCGCTCTTGGTCTCGCGATTCAAAGCGGTAGAGTTTCTGCATTAGCAGGAGTCAATGCAGGCAGTAATGGTATTCCTCCTGCCTCCGGCCTGCACTTCCTCGTTAGCCTGAGTGTGTTTTTGCTCCTCGTTGGTATTGTGATTTTGTTTTGGTATCCCAGCCCTTATTTCCCCGCCTCATGAACAAGTGTGGTTGTACCAAGTGCTTGTCGAGTATTTTACGCAAGTCCAGCGGCCCTCTTTAGACGTAAACGCTATCATGGATGAGAATCCTGATATGGATGCGAAAATCGAGCAGGTGCTCGCCACAGCGCAGGCCCAAGTAAGTGACTTGGTCTTCCTCGCGCAAGGGTTTCTTGTGGGAACGGTTAACGCCCCCTATAAGAGCGGAGAAGTCTAGTCTCAGGGCTTTTTACCCGCTTGATAATTGCCTACGGCTAGTTTATGGTAGCCCGCTTTCACGCGAAGTCTCATCTATAAAACGCCACATTTCAGTGTTTGTGGTTGTCGGGTTTGGCCTCTGTGAGTCAAGAATTCATAACGGCATTCAGGTTTCATTCAGCCTGAGCTGTTAGTATAGGAACCGTAAGATTAGTAAAACAGTTGCACTTACGTGCCGGAGTGTTCGGATATGAAAATAGCAAAGTTCTCTACAGCGACCCTGATGACCCTATTATTGGCCACTGGCGCGATTGCCGACGCGGCCGCCGCACCGACTGCCTTGAGTGAAGGGGTCTACACTGCTGAGCAAGCGGAATTAGGTAAGCCCATTTTCGAGCAGAACTGCTCAACTTGCCACAACGCTGATTACTATAAGACAGTATTCCAGACTTGGAGAGGGCAGCCTATGCAGTACCTTTTCGAGCAGATCATGAGCGCGATGCCTGCCGATAAGCCAGGTGCCTTGCTAGATAGTGAATACGAAGATGTGTTCGCCTATGTATTACAAATCACTGGTTTTCCAGAAGGCGATACACGCCTAGAATATGGCAACGGCATGATGCGTGAAATACCGATGGAACCTGCCAGTTAAGGAAAAGGCCCGGAGACGGGCCTTTTTTCGCCTTTCGATTAATTTTCCCCACAGTCTCTCAAAATCACGGTAATACGATTATTGTCGCCATTGGCGATCCGCAGATCGTATTTCTCCGCTATCGCTAACCACTGTCGTACATAGTCGCACTGATACTCGTCTCGTGGCAGGTAGCGCGTGGGTCCACGCTCGCCCTTGCGGCGGATCTCACTACGTTCGATAAGGATGAGATTCATCGGGTCATTGGCGAATGCCACTTTCTTGTTCGGTGGCCATCGGTCACCGCCTTGGTTGTGCGCATAACGCAGGGGAATAATATGATCGAGGTCGATTTGTGCTGCTACGGTGAAGGACTTGCCGGTATATTCATCGAACCATTCGCCAGTGCGTGCCTCACAGTTGCGCGGGTTTGTAAAACGCACAGGTGCGCGACTTGTAGCTACCAATATTTCGTGGCGGGTATTCTGGCAGTCGCCGTCGAAGTCCTCGTCATAAGGCCAGTCCGCCTCGTTATAGAATTTGTCGCGACTACTTGGGTCGAAGAAGAAGCTATCGCGGCCGCTGCGCGAGAAAGTGTCGGGCTGCTCGCAAGCACGTAAGTCACAATGGTAAGAGCCGCCGTCATAGTGGCCGCCATTTTCATCGACCGGTCCAGGGTGAGCTTGTGCATAGCTTGCAATTGCACAACTGACACTGATCATAAAGCCGCGCCAAATCCAGCACGGCAATGCATGGCTTTGTATTATGGGAGTTCTGCGGCCAATGGATAGCATTTGAGCACCTCTATTTTTTTGACTAGTTCAATGAAATAGCATCGACAGGTCGATTGCCTTGCAGTCTTTGGTCAGTGCGCCAATCGAGATAAAGTCTACACCGGTCTGCGCTATTGGCACGAGTGTTTCGTGATTGATGCCACCGGATGCCTCTAGCTTTGCCTTACCTTGATTGATTTTGACGGCCTCGACGAGATCCTCAAGAATGAAATTGTCGAGCATGATGATGTCGGCGTCAGCGCGCAAAGCCTCGTCTAACTGCTGAAGATTTTCTACCTCTACTTCTACAGTCTTGTTGGGGTGCAAGGCGCGCGCGGTGGCGATGGCTGCGGCGATAGAGCCGCAGGCATTGAGATGATTTTCCTTGATCAGGAAGGCATCAAACAAGCCCATGCGATGATTATGGCAACCACCGATTCGAACCGCATATTTCTGCGCGCTGCGAAGGCCTGGGATGGTCTTGCGCGTGTCCAGCAGTTGGACCTTAGTATGAGCTACGCGATCAGCGTAATGCCGAGCCAGCGTTGCGGTGCCAGACAGAGTCTGCAAATAATTGAGCGCACAGCGTTCGGCTGTTAGAAGGGCGCGCGCATTTCCGGAAATATTCAAAAGTGCTTGGTCTTTGCCTACTTGCTGTCCTTCACTCACAAGCTCCTCGATCTGTAACGAGGAGTCTACTTGCTTGCACACTTCTCGTACCCAAGGTAGGCCGCAAACTATAGCGCTTTCTCGGCTGTAGATTGTTGCTCGAGCGATAGTGTCCTGCGCAATAAGTTGTGCACTGATGTCGCCTGATCCGATGTCTTCGCGTAATGCGTACTCGACATGACTACTAAGATCGTCTGGAAGCGAAGGGCTTGGATTCATGTGTGGTTTACCTGTGATTGTCTAGGGAATATAGCGCAGCGTTAGCGAGTCACCACGTTGACTAAGTTCTATATGCTGCAGCGCGCTCATGCCGAGCAATACCGTATTGCCGCGCATTGCCGGGTTAATGCTGGCAGGAACTTCGCGCAGCACTATGCCACCAATCTCCAATGTGTCGACTATTGCGGAATAGACCACCACTTCACCGTTCGCCGTCATCGCTCGGATCGGGAAGCCACGCTCAAGCTTTGCTTGCTGGGCTAATTGTTCGGACATCACCACGTCGGTTGCCCCGGTATCCAAGAGGAAATTAGCGGTCGCTCCATCGATGAGGCCAGACACCAGATAATGTCCCTGTGGGTTTCTCAACAGCTCCACTGAGACGCTTCCGTCGCTCCCGGTCTGGCTGATTGGGTCACGGTTAGGGTTGTCTCGATTACTGAGGAGTGAATCGAAGAAAAGGGTCAGTGCACCCAGTCCGATGGTTAGGCTGATAAACAGCATCCAAAAGCCTGTGCGTCGGTTGGGATTTGCTTGTTCGGGTCCGCTCATTCGCCTCGTACCAAATCGGATTGACGGAGAAATTATCGCCTATAGGCCCCTTGATTGATAGGCAAGCACAGGACTCATGGATTGATGACGCACAGCCGGATAGAATAGGGCGGGTGCCCCGTTAAACGAGAGAGCCTTAGGAATAAAGGCAGAGGAGGAGTCAGTGAACGTCGACAAGCGCTTGAGCTATGCGCGGCAACTACCCTCACCCAATTGCAGTGAGCGGCCCACCGGTATCGCGGTAGAGCTCTTAGTTATTCATAATATTTCTCTGCCGCCGGGGCGCTTTGGGCAAGGGCATATCGAGGCTCTATTTTGTAATCAGCTAGAAAGCACGGCAGACCCCTATTTCGAAGAGATTGCCCATCTGCAGGTGTCTGCGCATCTTCTGATCGACAGGCAGGGGGAAGTCACTCAGTTTGTCCCCTTCGACATGAAGGCTTGGCATGCCGGCCAGTCTCTGTTCAATGGCCGTGATAACTGCAATGACTTCTCAATTGGGATCGAATTGGAGGGCACCGATACGGAGGCCTTCACGTCCTATCAGTATGAGCGTCTGATTCAGATTAGCCGTGAACTCATGGCACAATACCCCCTCATTACGCTCGACCGTATTGTAGGGCATAGTGACATCGCACCAGGGCGTAAAACCGACCCCGGTCCCTATTTCGATTGGGCGCGATTCCGCGCCGCTTGCGCCTAATTCAGGACGAATACTATGAAGTTCCTCGTTATTCTCGCCGCGCTGCTGATTAACCACTACTGGGCTCGTGACCGAGTACTACCCGGTGATGCGTGGTTCGAACGCCTACAAGACTTTCTGCAAGGTCTGTCACAGCGTTTTGAGCGCTACGACATGGGCAAGTGGATGGCGGTATTGCTGTTATTGCTGCCCTCCTGCTTCTTGTTAGTTTTACTGTGGATCGTTGGTGGCGTGTGGTTTGGCTTAGTCAGTTTTTGTGTCCACGTTGCGCTGCTGTTAACACTATTTGACCCTGCGCAGCTACGCAGTTGGACGCAGCGCTATCTTGCTCATTGGCGGTCAGAGGATTTCGAAGGCGCGTATCTGTGTCTGCAGGCGCGCTATCCAATGCTGAGGCTTGAAAATAACGATGATCAGGAAGCTGTGCATGGTCACGGTATGCGTTTTCTGCTCACCACCACCTTCCAAAGATTATTTGCAGTGCTTTTTTGGTATCTTGTGCTAGGCCCTGCGGGAGCGCTCGCCTATTTTGTCCTAGTACAAATGCGCAGGGCGCGCTACACGAGCGCCTCTCTCGACTATGAGCAGCCTTGGCTCGCCCGCCTAGAATTTGTTTTGGAATGGGTGCCTGCTCGTCTGCTTGGATTGACCTTTGCCCTCGCGGGGCAATTCGAAGCCACCTTCAATTGCTTGCGCCGTTATGCCGTGGATACGGGAAGTACAGCACTGGAGGTGGTCATGGCCTGCGCTAATGCCGCTATTGGCAGAGCCCAGGAGACTTTTCTGGTCCACGACTCCGGTGAACGAGATTCTGTCAGCAGGCTCGTGATCGACATAGAGCGCGAAGGTGAGCCACTTACGACGCAACAATACGCTCAGCAGATCGAGGATGTGCTTAATTTACTCTATCGTAGCCAGATTATCTGGGTCAGCGCGCTTGCACTCCTTGCAGTCTATGGCATTGGGGGCTAGTACGGGATTTGTAGTTTAACTACATAAAGCTAGATGCTTATTGAAAAATCGCCGTGTATTGAGGTAAAATTCGGTCACGGTGTAAATTATTTACAAGGCGGTGCGCTCTATCGCACGCTGTCAAATTAATGGAATCCCCACAAGGGAAAGAATTAGCGAGAGTCTTAGCCTATGAGTCAGTTAAAAGAAGATCTTAACCCTACCGAAACCAGAGAATGGCTTGATGCTCTTGGCTCGATAATCGATCAAGAAGGCTTGGAGCGCGCGCATTTTATTCTAGGCAGACTCGCTGAGGAGGCTACCCGCAACACGCAGTCGCTTCCCTATTCCGTCGTCACTACCCCTTATCGCAACTCCATTTCGACCCTCGAAGAAGACAAAATGCCTGGCGACATGTTCATGGAGCGCCAGATTCGCGGCATTATCCGTTGGAACGCGCTGGCAATGGTTATGCGCGCTGGCAAGAAGCCAGGCGCTGAGCTTGGTGGGCATATCTCCACATTCTCCTCCGCGGCAACGCTCTACGACGTTGGGTTCAACTATTTCTTCCGCGGTGCGAGCGAAGATCACGGCGGCGATTTGATTTATTTCCAAGGCCACTCCTCCCCCGGTATCTATTCGCGCTCCTTCGTCGAAGGGCGTTTGAGCGAGGAGCAGCTTGATAACTTCCGTCAGGAAGTTGATGGCAAGGGCCTGTCCTCATATCCACACCCTTGGCTGATGCCCGATTACTGGCAGTTCCCCACAGTGTCTATGGGTCTTGGCCCAATCGCCGCGATCTATCAAGCGCATGTCATGAAGTATCTGACTAGCCGTGGCCTGATGGACAACAGCGACCGCAAGGTATGGGCTTTCTTAGGCGATGGCGAGACGGACGAGCCAGAGTCATTGGGTGCGATCGGCAAGGCTGGGCGAGAGAAACTCGACAATCTGATTTTCGTAATCAACTGTAACCTGCAGCGCCTCGATGGCCCTGTGCGTGGTAACGGCAAGGTGATTCAAGAGCTGGAAGGGATATTCCGCGGCGCCGGCTGGAATGTGATTAAAGTGGTGTGGGGGCGTCACTGGGATGCGCTTTTAGCGAACGACAAAGATGGCCTGTTGCAGCAGCGTATGGACGAAGTGGTAGATGGCGAGTACATCAACTACTGGGACCGCGGCGGCGCCTACACGCGTGAACACTTCTTCGGCAAGAGCCCCGAGCTGCTCAAGATGGTTGAGCACCTCTCCGACGACGACATCATGAAACTCAACCGGGGTGGTCATGACCCATTCAAGGTCTACGCAGCCTACGCGCAAGCAACTAAGCCGAATGGCAAACCTACGGTTATTCTAGCCAAAACTGTAAAGGGTTATGCGTTCGGCTCATCGGCCGAAGCCCAGAATGCCACGCACTCCGTTAAGAAGCTGGATATCGAAGGTTTGAAGACCTTCCGCGATCGCTTCAATATTCCTATCGCTGACGATAAGTTGGAATCGGTACCGTATTACCGTCCGGCAGAAGATAGCCTCGAGATGAATTATCTGCGCAAGAGGCGCGCGGCGCTGGGCGGGCCGGTTCCGTCCCGTCGTAAAGACGCAAAGCCACTCAAGGTGCCTGGCCTCGATGCGTTTGCAGCGCAATTGCAGAGCACCAAAGACCGTGAGATATCTACGACCATGGCCTTCGTGCGCATGCTGACCACCCTGTGCAAAGATAAAGAGATCGGGCAGCGCATCGTGCCAATCGTGCCAGACGAGGCGCGTACTTTCGGCATGGAGGGCATGTTTCGTCAGATCGGTATCTACTCTGCTGTTGGGCAACTCTACGACCCCGTCGATTCCAAACAAGTCATGTATTACCGCGAGGACAAGAAAGGCCAGATGCTGGAAGAGGGCATCACGGAGGCCGGCGCATTCTCCGCCTGGCTGGCTGCGGCGACGTCCTATAGTGTCAACGACTACCCCTTGATACCGTTCTATATTTACTACTCCATGTTTGGTTTCCAGCGCATCGGTGACTTGGCTTGGGCAGCGGGAGACTCGCAGGCGCGCGGCTTCCTAATCGGCGCGACTGCTGGCCGTACCACGCTAAACGGTGAAGGCCTGCAGCATCAAGATGGCCACAGCCATCTGCTCGCTTCAACCATCCCGAACTGTGTGAGCTATGACGCGACCTACTCCTACGAGCTCGCCGTCATCATTCAAGATGGCATGCGGCGTATGTATGAGGAACGCGAGTCGGTTTACTATTACATCACCACGATGAACGAGAACTACACCCACCCCGAGATGCCGAAAGGTGTCGAAGAGGGCATCATCAAAGGTATGTACTTGCTGGAAGATGGGGGCAGTAAAGAGTATAAAGTGCAGGGCAAGGCCGCGAGCAAAGATACTGTGCGCTTATTAGGTAGCGGCACGATTCTGCGCGAAGTACGTGCGGCGGCCAAGATCCTGCGTGATGAATACAAGTTGAACGTGGATGTGTGGAGCGTCACCAGTTTCAATGAACTGCGCAGGGATGGCCTGTCCACCTCGCGCTGGAATATGATGCATCCAACCAAGAAGCCGAAAGAGAGCCATGTGCACAAGTGCCTCTCGGGTGCTTCTGGTCCGGTGATCGTGTCAACGGATTACATGAAAGTGCATGCGGATCAGATTCGCGAATTCGTACCTGACACTTATCGAGTGTTAGGCACTGACGGTTTCGGGCGCAGCGATACTCGTGAAAACCTTCGCTATTTCTTCGAGGTGGATTACCGCTTCGTGGTGCTCGCAGCACTAACTGAGTTAAAAGCGCGTGGTGTTGTGACGGCGGAAACGATTGCGAAGGCCATGAAGTCCATGAACTTAAGCCAAGATAAAATCGACCCACTCACGATGTAAAAACAACGCTTAATAAAAGCATCGCTCAATAAAAAAGAGTGAGAATATTCAGGAGCATTTATCAGTGGCAGTTGAAAGCATAAAAGTACCGAATCTTGGTGATTCGAAGGACGTCGAGGTCATTGAGATCCTCGTGACAGTTGGCCAGAGCGTTAGCGAGAACGATTCGTTAATGGTGCTGGAAAGTGACAAGGCGGCGATGGAGATTCCGTCTCCGAAGAGCGGCGTTGTGAAGAGCATTGCGATTAAGCTCGGTGATCAGGTCTCCGAAGGTACTGTGATACTCGAGCTGGAGATCGAGGGCGGTGCCGAATCTGAGTCTGCTCCTGAACCGGAAGCAGCACCAGAGCCAGAAGCTCAGAGCGCTCCTGCTCCCGCGCCGAAAGAGGAACAATCAGCAGCCGCTAGCGCAAGCGTCGAGTCTATAGAGGTGCCAGATCTGGGTGGCGACAGCGATGTCGAAGTCATCGAGATCAACGTAAAAGTTGGCGATAACATCAATGCAGAAGACCCTCTAATTACATTGGAGTCCGACAAAGCTGCGATGGAAGTGCCTTCTCCGAAAAGTGGTGAAGTAAAAGCGATCAAACTGAAAGTGGGCGACAAAGTCTCTAAAGGTGCGGTCATTCTCGAGTTGCTAGTGAGCTCTGCAGAGCCGAGCAAGGAAAGTAAAAGCGAGAGCGCGCCTGCACCTGCTGCAAAGCAGCAAGAAAACGCTAAAAAAGAGGCCGCTCCGGCGCCACAGCCACCCGCACCCAGTCCAGCGTCCAGCCCAGCACCTAGTGCTGAGTCTGCAGCGAGAAGTGGGTCGGATGTCTATGCAGGGCCAGCGGTACGTAAGCTAGCACGCGAATTAGGCGTAGACCTTACTCAAGTGCCTGGCTCTGGCGCGAAGAACCGCATCCTCAAAGAGGATATTCATGGCTATGTGAAAACACGCATGCAAGCCCCGGCAGGTGCAAGCGGCGGAGCGATGATTGCAACCGTGCCGGACATCGATTTCAGTCAGTTCGGCGAGATCGAACAGATCACGATGAGTAAACTGCACAAAGTGACTGCGCTAAACATGCAGCGCAATTGGACGGTGGTGCCTCATGTCACGCAATTCAACGATGCCGATATCACAGAGCTCGAAAAATTCCGTGCTGATATGCGCGGCGAAGCAGACAAGAAGGGCGTCAAGCTGACCTTCCTGCCGTTCCTATTGAAGGCTTGCGCTAAAGTGCTGCAAGAGTATCCGCAGTTTAATGTTTCACTGCATTCTTCTGGCGAGTACCTAATACAGAAACGCTATATCCATATAGGTGTCGCTGTAGCGACAGAGGCTGGCCTCATGGTACCGGTGCTTCGCGATGTCGATAAGAAGTCGATCTGGGAGTTGGCCGAAGAGGTTGTCACTCTGAGTGAAAAGGCGAAAAATCGTCGACTCACAAAAGACGAAATGCAGGGCGCCTGTTTTACAATTTCCAGTCTTGGGGCTTTAGGCGGCACCGGCTTTACGCCAATCGTCAATGCGCCAGAAGTGGCAATCCTTGGTGTTTCGAAGACCCAAGTTAAGCCCGTGTATATCAATGGACAGTTGGAACCGCGGCAGATGCTGCCACTTGCACTTTCCTACGATCACCGCGCGGTGAACGGTCTCGACGGCGGCTTGTTTGCGACCTATCTCGCGAAGTTGCTCGGCGATATTAGACTGCTCGTATTGTAATCGACTAGATCCCTGCCCCATTAGTATGGGGCAGGGAACGCGTCTCAGGCGGGGAAAAACACCGCTCTGTCCTCCAACTCTATCCTCCTGATTTCACATCCAAACGCTTGACTGAGGTGCTCTTCGGTTAGCACTTGCGCACAAGTTCCCAGTACAAACACTCCGTCACCCAATAGCAATAGGATCTGGTCGCAGAAGCGTGCGGCGAGATTGATGTCATGAGTCGCCATACAAAGGCCTGCCTTCTGTTCGAGGACGAGTGTCCGCAAAAGATTGAGGGATTGCACTTGATACGCGATATCCAAATGATTGCCGGGTTCGTCGAGCAAGAATAGACGAGGCTGTTGGGTTAATAGCGTGGCAATAGCGAGTCGTTGGCGCTCACCACCGGACAGGGTATTGACCTCGCGTTGGGCGAGATCGGCGATGCCCATTGCTTTGAGTGCATCGCGGGCTATCTTCTCGTCCTGCGCGTCCTCCCACTGCCAGTCAGCCAGATGGGGGTGACGGCCAATGAGCGCGGTCTCCAATACCGTGGAGGGCATGATGTCTTGAGAGCTCTGGAATAGTATCCCTAGTCGCGTCGAGAGCACTTTTCTGGACCATGCGTTTAAGTTCGTCCCCTCCAGCAATATCTCGCCATATGCCGCGCTGCGCAATTGCATGAGAGTGTGCAGAAGTGTGGTCTTCCCCGTGCCATTCTGGCCGAGGATGCCCACGCATTGGCCCGGTGGAATGTGCAGATTCAGTTGCTTGCAGATATCCTTTCCTGCAATGCTCAATGCGAGGTCGCGGGTCTCAAGTATGAGATTGTTGTTTGGCGTCGAAGGCATCACTACTCTCGGATCCGTTTGCCGGTGTGGCGCAGTATTAGCAGAAATACGGGTACACCAATCACTGCGGTAACGACACCAACGGGCAACTGCTGTGGCGCGATCACGGTGCGTGCGAAGCTGTCAGCAATCATTAGGAAGTTACCACCTAGTAGCAGCGATGCGGGAAACAGCACACGGTGATCGCGTGCACCGAGTAGCCTGAGCATATGCGGAATGACGAGCCCGACGAAGCCGACCGTACCCGCGATCGACACGGCGCCGGCAGTAAGCAATGCCGCGGTGAAATACAAAATCAATTTAAGCCGCGGGACATTCACGCCGAGTGCGGCGGCTTGCAGGTCCCCTCTGCTGAGCACGTTGAGCGCACGAGCAAAATACATCATGCCTAGCAGACCGAGGACTAGAATCATGATGCTAACAAATCCTGCACGACTCACGCTCAAGTCTCCCATCAGCCAAAACAGCATGCTGTACACGCTGTTGTTGGCGCTCGTGGTAAGCAGGATATTGATAACGGCACCCCAACCGGCGGAGACCACGATACCTGTTAATAACAGTCGAGTCGCAGACCAATTGTGGCTAGAACGTGCCAAACCAAACACAATCACAATAGAGAGTAGTGCACCGAAGAAGGCCGCGTAAGAAACCCAGTAGCCGCCAAGACCTATTGAGATAGCTGTTAGTGCGGCGACTGCAGCTCCACCGGAGATGCCGAGGATATAGGGGTCTGCGAGGGGGTTACGCAGTAGCACTTGCATGATCACCCCGGACATCGCTAATAGCGCGCCTGTGACAAAGGCGGCGATGCTGCGCGGGATGCGCAGTTCATAGAGAATCTGCTGTTCTAGACCCGGACTTGGATGAAGGAACTGTGCAATGACTTCGGTAAAGCCAAGTTGCGAGCTGCCACTGCTGAAGGAGATTAGAAAAGCGAGCAGAGTCAGCGCCAACAACAGGAGCAATAATACGATTTGTTGGCGCTGGATCAATGTTGGGTTTTCTCCTAGTTCACAGGGAACTGCGTAGCCTGCCCGGCGACTATGTAACAGCTAATGAACAGGGCGTTGATAAAAGCACCCGGTAAATAACTTGCTGTGCGCCGATAAGTGTAAGTACTGATTACGCCCACAATCGTGAGCAAGGGCACGAATTGTATCATGACGATGGTGTTTAACGACTGCGCTGGGGTTAAGAGAAAACCTGTCAAGAACAGGCTGCCATACTGCAGGATCAAGAAGACGAGGAAGCCGCCCATAAGCGCCAAAATATTGCTGGCATATTGCTTTGCTCTTGAGTCACCGGCTACCGAGAGCCCGCCATGGAGTGCGCGTAAGGCTAGGATGAAGAACACCGTAAATGGCACTAAGTACACCAGCATGATCTGGAACTGCATCAAGTTCAGCGGCTTGACACCAACGAACCAGAAACGGAAATCGATTTGGAAAAAGAAATCGGCTAGCAGGACAGCGCTGTAGCCTATCGAGACTGTGACAACGCTGATAAAAAGCATCTTTCCCACACCCTTCGCGAAATTCACGGATTGGGCCCGTATGATCAGTCCAATAAGGGTAAACAGGATGCCATTCATGACGCCCCAGAAGGCCACCTGGCTAGTGATAGACTGCGGTAGAAGGGCAGAGATACCGAGTAGCTGCCCTCCCCAGCCCATGAAAGGGTAAAAGGTGGCTACTGGAATAATCGCGCTTAGCGCGGCTACCAGCCACCAGCGTGAGTCGCGCTTGTTGTAGGCAAAACTGCCTGGACTCGCCGTGAGGGTGGCGAAGGCTGGCATTCCGAGCAGGGCGTTGAAGCTGCCGCACAACAACACGACAAAGCCGATCAAACCAATGAGTGTACCTAGCTCCTTGTACATCCAGATTTGATTGTCAGCTGGGAGTGGATTGCCGCCGTCAAGTGTTTGGGCAAACCAATCCAAAGAATGGCCGATCGCGGTTCGGGAGATATGGTCTCCTGGGTGCGTAACTGGCGGCGAGTAAAGCACGCGAGCCGTGCCTGCGCCGATATTGCCGTAGACTTGTCCAATATTTACTGCGGTGGGGCTACCGAATAGGGTCTTTAGGTTAGCGCTGTCATTGGCGTCACTGCCCTTAGGCACTTGCCACATAGATGCTGCGAATTCGTCGAACTGGGAATAGACCACGGCGACATTACGCGGCCACTGTGTTGTGCCTGGAGCGGAACGCCCACCCCCAACGCTAGAGCCTTCTAATACCATTGCTTTGTAATCATCAGGGTAGGCAGTGGCGGCCGCAAGAATGGTCCAACCCCCCATAGAATGTCCTTCGAGTCCGATGTTGTCCTTGTCCACGATGTCTAGACTGCGCAGATAAGCCAAGCCAGCAGGCCCACCAAAGCCATTGGCGAATGCCGGCGCATCAGAGTAACCGTGGCCAGCTTGATCCATCGCAAGGACCACATAACCGCGGCGTGCGAACTCGATCGCGAATCCAGATTGCACTTCCCGGGAGTTAATATAGCCATGCACCGCGAGAATGCCAGGAGCGGGAGTGGCAGCAGTGACACCGGGAGGAATATACAGATAGGCGCTGAGGGTATTGCCGTTTGCGCCGTTGAAGCGCACATCTTTGATGCGGATGCCCCCGGTAGTCTGAATACTATGGGCTAGAACAGAACCAATGAGAATGATGATCCAGCCGAGTACGAAACTACGCCATTGTTTTTGCATTTTATTATTGTCCTTGATGGGCATGAAAGATTCTAAATGGGGCGAAGGAATGTTAAGGGATAGTACGGTTTGCTGCAATCAATCGATAGTGTCTTTGGCAATCGCATTAAACCTGCGCAATACAGCTTCGTTTTGCGGGCTTTCCATATTTGCCATTTGCGCCAATTCACACAAATAACCATTGAAGTAGGCGATCTCTGTTCTGCGGCCATTGCGCACATCTTGCAGGGTAGAGGAAAAATTTTGCGCCGTGGCTCTTAAGACCAAATCTACTTTGTCAAAAAGCACAAGTGGCGCAGGGCAGTCCGAGACTGTGATCATGATTTTCTCTATCTCGGCACACAAATCACGCAACTCCCGCGTGGCAGCCGGAAGCCTTAGCAACCCGCCGTTGCGACAAGCGTAAATAACAGTAAAGGCGTTTATGGCACAATTTACGGCGAACTTCGTCCATAGACGGCCGGTGATATTGGAATCCCAAACAATGTTCATGGCCGCGCTTGGGAGGGTTTCTAATATTTGCGCATGCCTTTCGCCGTAGAGGGGGCGTGCGGAATTGAGCGAACCAAGATAGGTATCGCCTAGGCCCGCATGTACGACATCGAAGTCATCGTGTAGATAGGCGCCATGACTGGTGCTCAAACAATAGAGTGCCAATGTTGGGAAACCCTCGGCAATCTCTCGCTGAGCTCTGATTCCGTTTTGAATTAGAAACACTCGCGAGTTGGCCTGTAATAGATGCTTAACGCTATTCAGGGCGTTCATGGCATCCTGCGCTTTAGTGCAGATTAGTAGGTTGTCGACCGGGCCAAGGCAGTTTGTGATGGTAGAGGCGCCAACGCCTGTTAAAGCCGTGGAGTCGTCCGAGCGCACCCGCACTCCTCCCACATGTTGCCAACGGGCCAGTGCGAGCTCATCGCGCAATAGGAGAGTGACAGGTTGAGCAGACCAGTTTTGTTTCGTAACGGCGTATTGCCAGATTCTGGCGGCCCAGAGGCAACCCATAGCGCCAGCGCCAAGAATATGCCAACTCGTCGATTGCTCGTGGCTAGGGTTGATTAGGTGATGCTCCTGCGTTTTTGTCGAAACGCTATGATTCACCATCTTGCCCCGCAGTGGTAGTATGTCACGCAGTGATTTTTGGATTTGCCAGCGTCAGTACAAGAAGAGGTTCTAGATATGCCAACGTTCGATATCGTCTCAGAAGTGGATATGCCGGAAGTAAACAATGCGCTTGATCAGGCGCGTCGAGAGGTCGGTACCCGATTTGATTTCAAGGGTGTGGATGTGAGCTATGAGATCAAAGACAAGGAGATCACCCTGACCGCAGAGTCTGATTTCCAATTGGAGCAGATGCTGGACATCCTCAAAGGCAAATTGGTCAAGCGCAACGTCGATGTGAAATCCCTAGAGATTGGCGACGCCAAGCAATCGGGTAAACAGGCCCTGCAGATCGTGACTATACAGCAAGGTATCGAAGCCGATGTGGCGCGCAAGCTAGTTAAGCTGATTAAGGAGTCCAAGTCCAAGGTTCAAACCGCGATTCAGGGCGACAAGCTGCGTGTTACAGGGAAAAAGCGCGATGACTTGCAGGAAGTAATGGCCATGGTTCGGGAAGCCAAACTGGATGTGCCTGTGCAATTCAATAATTTCCGAGATTGATGGGGGTGCTATCCAGCTTGATTAACAAGAAAGCCCTGCTAGTCTATGCCGAGCGCCGCGTTCTTGTCATGCTTATGCTGGGTTTCGCCGCAGGGCTTCCATTCCTGCTGATTTTCGACACGCTGTCGGTTTGGTTGCGTCAATCAGGCTTGTCGCTACAGACTATTTCCATATTCGCCCTTGCGACCCTCAGCTATGCCTTGAAATTTGTCTGGGCCCCTTTACTCGACCGTGTCCGTATTCCAGTGCTGGATCAGTTGCTTGGGCGCCGCCGAGCCTGGATGCTGACGATGCAGATAGTCATTGTCACAGGGCTGTGGTTAATCTCAGGCTCAGACCCCGAAGTGAATATCTGGCGCGTCGCGGGACTGGCCGCCTTCGTCGGTTTCGCCGGCGCGACGCAGGACATCGCGATAGATGCTTGGCGCATCGAAGCGGTGGACGAGAGTCGCTACGGCGCGATGGCAGCGGCTTATCAATGGGGCTATCGCATCGCGATGATAGTCGCGGGTGCTGTGCCACTCTTCCTCGCTGAGGCGTTTAGCTGGAATCTGTCCTACGCCGTTATGGCAGGGCTTATGGGTATCGGTATCGCTGGCGTTTTGCTGGCGCCGAGAGAGACCGTTGTTAAAGCGCCACCACAGGATTTGAGTGGTTTGCCAAGTCGTCCCGCGGTGGAAGTTGCCGAATGGCTGCTGCGCCTCGCCGTTATTGTTTTTGCTGCCCTTATCATCGGTTCGGGTTTGTCCGGGAATGCGGTTATTCTGCGCGACGCACTGGTTTTCTTCGGCTTATCAGAGGAGTCTGGTGGTGGGCTAATTGCAGCTTGGACTTCTAGTCCGGGAGGTGTTTATCTGCAAGTCATCGCCGTCTTGGCTGGCTTGAGCTTATTGGCCTTAGCCTGTATTCCCATCCCGGGGTTGGCGACCAGGCCGGGGGCCCATCTGCGTCGCGCCTACGGCGAACCTCTCGGGGACTTCTTTGCTCGCTTCGGTCCAAGGCTTGGCGGCACGATATTGGCACTCATCTGTCTCTATCGTTTGTCGGATTTTGTGCTTAACCTGATGGGGCCGTTTTACCTCGATCTTGGCTTCAGCCTGAGTGAAATTGCCGAGGTTAGAAAGATTTTTGGCGTAGTCGCTTTGATGCTTGGGGTTGCTCTAGGCGGATACTGCGTTGCGCGGTTTGGTGTGCTGAAGACTATGTTGGCGGGCGTGTTTGCCAGCCCGTTCTCGAATATAGTGTTTTTGTGGCTGGGGACGCAAGGGCCTGATGTTACTGCACTTTATATTTCGATCTCTATTGATAACCTGGCAACTGGATTTGCCGGTACTGCGTTGATTGCCTATATGTCATCGCTAACTTCTGCGGGATTTACGGCGACCCAGTACGCGCTATTTTCCTCTCTGTATGCTCTGCTCGGGAAATTAGTTGCGTCCCAGAGTGGTCGAATTGTTGAGACGGCGGCAAGAGCCGCGGAAACAGGCGGGGCGCCGGCAGTCATGATGCCTTTATTTGCGAATCTGCCTGCTGAGTCGCTTGCCCAGGGGGCTGCAACTGCAGGGGTGTCGCCGGCTGCTTTGGGGGCTGGATATGCCACTTTCTTTATCTACTCTATCGCTATTGGTATGGTGGCAATCGTGCTGGCCTTTATTGTGGCACGACGACAGGCTGTCATTGAGAGCAAACTCGCGCCTGTAGAAGCTGATTAGTGTTCACTCGATAATATCATTTTAGGGACTTTATGCGATTTCCATTGTTGTTATTTATTATCATCCCCATCTCAGAGATCATGCTGCTGCTGAAGGTGAGTCAGTACATCGGCGCATGGACCACGGTGGGCCTGGTGTTGCTGACAGCATGCGTCGGTCTCAATCTGCTGAAGAGACAAGGGCTCAGTACCCTGTCCAGATTCCAAGAACGCCTGCAAAGCGGTCAGATCCCGGCTCAGGAGATAGTGGAAGGAATGTTGATAGCGTTCTCTGGTGCATTACTGCTGACTCCTGGATTCATCACCGATGCGATTGGCTTCACCTGCCTGTTACCGCAAGTGAGGGCGCTGATCGCAAAACGTATACTCAAATCAGGGAGTGGTTTTGTTGGAATGGGGGGTTTTTCTTCGCAAGCAGGATTCCGTCAGCAAAATAGCCCTTTTGACAAGGGAGAAACCATTGATGGCGAGTATCGCGAAGAGGCAGACCCGAAGCCTTCAATCGATAAACACGAGAAGGACTGAGTTTCGCCAAGATTTCGCCGATTGAAAGAAAATATTTTTCGTTTAAGCATTGAAAATTACCAGTAGACCCCCATTTAGAAGTCACCACATCGTCTTGTGCTGATCTGGACATTAAGGCCAGTACTGACGACGTTAGCAAAAAACTAAAATAGCCTCATGCAATAGGAATTACTGCTTGTGTGGGTTGTTCTTACGAATTCAAAAAAAACCGTTCCAGGAGAAGAAAAGTAATGAAAATCAGACCTTTGCAAGACCGAGTCGTAGTGCGACGCAAGGAAGAGGAGACGAAGACTGCAGGAGGCATCGTTCTGCCCGGTTCAGCAGCTGAGAAGCCTGCCCAAGGCGAAGTGTTGGCAGTTGGCCCAGGCCGCATCATGGAAAATGGCGAGAAGCGTCCAGTCGACCTGAAAGTGGGCGATACAGTGGTATTCGGTAAATACGCAAGCAACACCATCAAAATCGACAGCGAAGAGCTACTGATTCTGAGTGAAAGCGAAATCTTTGGCGTGATCGAGTCCTAATCAGCTCGCTGCAACCCAACTCTTTCGAACACGACACGAACATGAACACACAGAACATAGGAATAGTGAAAAATGGCTAAAGACGTAAAATTCGGTGATTCAGCGCGACAAAAAATGCTCAAGGGCGTCAACGTACTTGCAGACGCTGTAAAAGTGACCCTCGGACCCAAAGGCCGCAATGTGGTATTGGACAAGTCCTATGGCGCACCCACTATCACTAAGGATGGTGTCTCGGTTGCGAAAGAGATCGAGCTAAAAGACCCCTTCGAAAACATGGGTGCACAGATGGTTAAGGAAGTCGCCTCACAGACTTCTGATGTTGCCGGTGACGGCACTACTACTGCCACAGTGCTCGCTCAAGCGATCCTGAACGAAGGCCTCAAGTCAGTGGCCGCGGGCATGAACCCGATGGACCTGAAGCGCGGCATCGACAAAGCTGTAAAAGCTATGGTCGATGAGATCGGTAAATTGTCGATCCCTTGTACAGACACCAAAGCGATCGCGCAGGTAGGCACTATCTCTGCGAACTCCGATGAGCAGATTGGCGCTATTATCGCCGAGGCGATGGAGAAAGTAGGCAAGGAAGGCGTGATCACTGTTGAGGAAGGTTCTGGTTTTGAGAATGAATTGGACGTTGTAGAGGGTATGCAGTTCGACCGCGGCTACCTCTCGCCTTATTTCATCAACAACCAAGACAATATGAGCGCGGAGCTCGAGAACCCTTACATCCTGTTGGTAGACAAGAAAGTCTCCAATATCCGTGAGATGTTGCCCGTACTAGAGGCCGTCGCGAAGTCTGGCCGTCCTCTGCTGGTAATCGCGGAAGACGTTGAAGGCGAAGCGTTGGCGACTCTGATCGTGAACAATATGCGTGGCATCGTTAAAGTAGCCGCGACTAAAGCACCAGGCTTTGGCGACCGTCGTAAGGCGATGCTTGAAGATATCGCAGTCCTGACTGGCGGCACAGTGATCTCCGAAGAAGTTGGCCTAAGTCTTGAGACTGCCACCATCGAGCATCTCGGCCAAGCCAAGAGCGTAGTGCTTTCTAAGGAAAATACTACGATCATTGACGGTTCCGGTGACTCTAAGTTGATCGAGGCACGTGTTGGCCAGATCCGTCGTCAGATCGAAGATACGTCTTCTGATTACGACAAAGAAAAACTCCAAGAGCGTGTGGCTAAGCTTGCAGGCGGCGTTGCTGTCATTAAGGTAGGCGCTGGCACCGAGATGGAAATGAAAGAGAAGAAGGCCCGCGTGGAGGATGCGCTGCATTCAACTCGCGCTGCGGTAGAAGAGGGCGTGGTTCCTGGAGGCGGTGTTGCATTGATTCGTGCCTTGCAGAAAGTGGAAGGTCTCAAGGGCGACAACGAAGACCAGAATGTGGGTATCGCGTTGCTGCTACGTGCCGTTACTTCACCGCTGCGTCAGATCGTACAGAACGCAGGTGATGAGCCATCCGTAGTATTGGATAAAGTGCGCGCGGGCAAAGGCAATATGGGTTACAACGCGGCCACTGGTGAGTATGTCGACATGGTCGAGCAAGGTATCATCGATCCTGCGAAAGTGACACGCAGTGCATTGCAGGCAGCGGGCTCCGTTGCCGGTCTGATGATCACCACTGAGTGCATGATCAGTGACATCCCAGAAGAGAAGTCTTCAGCGCCTGATATGGGTGGAATGGGTGGAATGGGCGGCATGATGTAAAACGCCCCGACTCAGTTCCATTGAGTCTCAAGAAAGCCCGCAACTCTAGTAGTTGCGGGCTTTTTTGTTGCCTTCGTATTGAGGTGTGTGACGGCAGCGTCGGAACAAGAGTGTTAGTAGGAGATGTACTGCAGCGCATCGGCTACACTTCTGCCATCATTAAGGTTCGCTGCTAAAGGTCCGGATACAACGCATGTTACCGATCTCTCTTGTCCTGATTGCCGCCTTTGCCTACCTGGCACTATTGTTCACCATTGCCTCCCGTGGCGAGCGCAGCACTAAGTCGGGCCCTCGTCCCTGGCGCTATACACTAGCCCTTGGCGTTCATTGCACGACCTGGGCGTTCTACGGAACTGTGACTCAGGCAGCGCAATACGGCTGGTGGTTTGCGCCAACCTATCTGGGCGGGATCTGTATTTTTTTGTTTGCCCATCAGTTTCAGCTGAAAATGCTTAATCTGGTCAAAGAACAGAACTTGACCTCTATTGCAGATCTTATCGGCTCGCGCTATGGCAAATCACATTTGCTTGCGGCCTTCGTAGCCATCATCTGTTTGATTGCGTTGGTGCCCTATATTGCCCTGCAACTGCGCGCTGTCGCCGCCAGTTTTGCGGCGGTCACAGGGCTTGAGGCTAGTGCTGCTCCTTGGTTTCTAGATCTGGCGGCAGCCGTCGGCCTAGCAATGATTGGCTTCTCCATCCTGTTTGGCGCGCGCCGTCTGAGCCTTGCGGAACAACATCCAGGACTGATGGATGCTGTCGCCTTTGAGTCCATTGTCAAACTGGTCGCTTTTTGTGTTGTAGGCCTGTTTGTTACCTACCAGTTATTCGATGGCGTAAACGACTTGATACTGTCTGCCGCCGCTAATGAGCAGGCTCGAGAACTGCTCGAACCTGAAGCGAATGGTGTCTACATCTACTTCACTCACATGGTGCTGGGTGCACTGGCGATGTTCGTACTGCCCCGGCAATTTCAGGTCAATTTCATTGAAAACACCAGCCCAGAGGAATTAAAAAAAGCACGCTGGGCTTTCCCTCTGTACCTGTTTGCCATCAACTTCTTTATCCTGCCCATCGCCTTGGCTGGCGTCATTCTCGCACCAGAAGCCCGCACGAATGACACCTTCCTGTTGACCTTGCCGATCTTGGCGGGCCGCCCGGACATCAGCCTTATTGCGTTTATCGGTGGACTGTCCACCTCCATCAGCATGGTTATCATGGCGACGCTAGCACTGGGCATTATGATATCCAACGATGTGATTACGCCGCTGTGGCTGCGCGCAAGACGCAGCGGCAACTTGATCTCTGACCTTACGCCGCAAGGCGTTCTGCTGACACGTCGCCTTACCATGGTGATCATTGTTGTTCTCGCCTATGTGTATCACAAGCTCACCGAAGGTGGGCTGCCGTTGGTGAGCAACGGACTAATCGCCATGGCCTTGTTAGCACAACTGGCACCGTCGATGTTTGGCGGACTGCTGTGGGCCAAGGCGAACAGAGTCGGTGCAATCGCCGGCCTGCTGATAGGTACGGCGGTGTGGGCCACGCTGTTATTGCTGCCTTCACTGAATCCGACGCAAGCACTGACCGACAAGGCGATCAGCGATGGCGTGGTTTTGAGTCTTGGCGCCAACATCCTGTTCTACGTTTTGATATCTCTACTCACTCGACAGACACGAGCCGATCATCTGCAAGGCCTCAGATATGCTCGTCCTGAACACAAAGTGGGCGCGATAGGGGGTGAGCACGCAGAGGGTCACGAGAAGCAGGTTACTTGGGGTAGGCTGCGTTCGGTGCTATCACGCTTCATGGACCCTAAGGATGCAGAAGGGCTGAATCGGCGCATGGGTCTGAGTATCGCCGATGTGCCAGAGCAGCGCTTGGTACACCCAATGTTGCTGATTCGTTTAGAGCGCGAGCTGGCAGGCGCAATCGGTAGCTCGGCGAGCAGGTTGCTGATCGGCAGCCTAGCCCGAGAATCTCCGGTAGCAGTAGAAGAAGTAGCGGACTGGGCGTCAGAAGCATCACAGCTGTACCGGTTCAACCGCGAATTGTTGCAATCCTCGGTAGAGAATATTCCACAAGGCATCAGCGTGATCGATAAAGAACTCAGGCTCGTTGCCTGGAACCGACGCTATCTGGAAATCTTTGAATACCCCGAAGGATTGATTCGCGCCGGCATCGCGGTCGAAGAGATCCTGCGCTTCAACGCCAAGCGCGGTTTGTTTGGGCACCCTGATGTTGACGTGGAGGACGAAGTCAAAAAACGCATGTCTTACCTTCGTAGCGGTAGCCGGTACAGATACCAGCGCCAACAGCACTCCGGTCAGGTAATCGAACTGCAGGGCAATCCGATGCCAGACGGTGGTTTCGTCACTACCTACACGGATATCACCGAACTGGTTACCACCCAGAATGAACTACAACAGATTAATGCCGAGCTAGAAGCGCGAGTGGCTGAGCGCACCGAAGCATTGTCTGTAGCCAAGCAGGCCGCAGAGCATGCACACCAGAGCAAGTCGAAATTTTTTGCTGCCGCGGGACATGACCTGATGCAACCACTCAACGCAGCCAGTCTGTTCTGTGAGATGTTGTTGAAACGTCTTGGACATGATGACGCCAATTTCGCCATGCAGATTCAGCAGTCGTTGCAAAATGCTGAAGAGTTGCTAACCATGTTGCTGGAGATGACCAAGCTGGAGTCCGGAAATCTGCAGCCGTACAGAAAGGACGTGGCATTGTCGGATGTCCTTGCGCCGTTGAATGCATCGTTCGCATTGCTAGCACAGGAAAAAGGGCTTGAATTGCGCATTGTGCCGACGCAGGTGGTGGTGCATACCGATCAGAAAATTTTGCAACGCATCTTGCAGAATCTATTGAGCAATGCTGTACGTTATACCCAGCAAGGCAGGGTGCTGTGCGGTATCAGGCGTAAGCCGGGCAACCGCATCGAACTACAGGTATGGGACACAGGGTGCGGTATCCCGCCCGAAAAGTTCAACGAAATATTTCTGGAATTCAAACAACTAGACCAGCAAGATCACAATCCTGGCCTAGGCTTGGGGCTCGCCATAGTGGAGCGTATGTGCAGGCTACTGGACATTCCCATTCGTCTGGAATCACAGCTGAATCGTGGCACTTGTTTCTCCCTGAGTTTGCCGGTGAGCGCTTGGCGCAGCCCAGTCATGGTTAAGAAGCGACAATTGAATGATAATTCTCAATGGTCACTCCCGGAAAATACCCACGTGCTGCTGCTTGACGACGACCCCGCTATTCGGGACGCATTGTCCTCACTTTTACGGGAATGGGGCGCCAATGTCACCGCATGCGCCACCATCAAGGAGGCATTGCAAGTTGATCTCCGGCCAGACTTGTTGCTGATAGACTATCATCTGACGGACCAGCAGGTTGGTACCGATGCCATTGAGCAACTTAGAGCACATTGGGCTCGCGACATTCTAGCCATCCTGAGCACTGCAGACCCCAACGAAACAATTCGAGAACAAGTGGTGGAGGTCGGTGCCCATTTCCTGCCCAAGCCAGTCAAACAGGCCGCACTGAAACGCCTGCTAAAAGGTATTGGACTCGGATAAGCTGTCTTCATCATCGGCACGCAGCATGTCATGGAAAAGAACCCCGGCCTGCGTTCTATTGATGACACCCAACTTGCGCAAAATTGCGGAGACATGCTGTTTAATTGTTGTTTCTTGCACATCCAGCTCGAAGGCGATCTGCTTGTTGAGCAAGCCGTCAGCAATACATCGCAGCACTTTGAACTGTTGAGGCGTCAGTTGGCTCAATTTACGGGCAAAATCCTGGTGCGGAGAGTTTTTCTGAACTAGTACAGCGTTTTGCAAATGGGCAGGCAACCAGTTGTCGCCGCCCAACACGGTTTCCACTGCACCGACGATATCGGGCATTGGTGATGACTTGGGGACATACGCGCTGGCACCGAAGCTCATCGCTCGCTCTACAACATGTAGTTGTTCATTGGCAGACACAATAACAACCAAGACATCAGGAAATTGATTGCGAATCGCAGTCAACCCCGTCAGGCCCTGATTGCCAGGCATATTGAGGTCTAGGAATACTAGTTCAATCTGCGGATGTTGCAGCAACAACGCCAGCAAGGCATCAAAACTTTCCGCGTCTAGCACATTGCCCTTCAGCGTCGCCGCCAGTGCGTGTCCGAGCGCAGCGCGGAACAACGGATGATCATCGGCAATAATCACTTTAGCAAGCGAAGCATTCTCGGCAGATGGTGAGCTCTTAGTCATGGCAACACTATGGTCCGATTGGGTGAACATGGATACCTAATATCAATAAAAAATGCCACCATCACAACAGCGACGGTGGCACTAGGTCATTGAGAGAAAGTCTTTCTAGCTTATCTGCCGAAGCGATAACCCAGTGACAAGCTAACAGTGCGCGGTGCGCCGTAGTAGCCGATCAGCGTTGTATCACCGCCCAACCCGGTTGCATAACCATTTGGCTTTGCCGGATCAGCTGCGCCCAAGAAGGCATAGTTGCCCACTAGGAACTCTTCATCCGTCAAGTTCTTACCGTGCAACCCCAAAGAGGTCTTGCCGTCAGCGCTGGTCCAGGTGACCCCGAGATTAACAATGCCGTAAGCGTCTTGCTCCAGCACGTTACCCAGTTCAGTCAGGCTGTAGTCGCTGCGGTAGCTGTAGTTGCCAGTGACTACGACGTCTCCGTTAGAGACGGGCAGGTCGTAGTTAAAACCGATGTTGGCAGTCGTCTCCGGAGTATTGGTGATGACAAAATTGTCCGTGATATCAATTCGTTTCAAGTTGGCGTCAAAGCTGAAAACATCATTGAATTTAGCGTCAATCAAACCTACGTTACCAAAAAGAGACAGGTTCTGCCCCGCGATCCAGGTAAATTCAAACTCTAGGGAGCCTCTGAACAACTCTGATATGTCTCTGCGTGAGTCTGTCGCGTGTTGCCGCAAGGCGTCGTTCGAAGGCAATGGCCGTAGCCCTTGGCAAGAACGACAACGCAGCGGCGGCGCGCGACAGGCCCGCCCTTCGGGGCCTTCAGGCAATCGTGTTGCCTGCGTTACGTTTTCTCGACAGGCCGACGCATGCCTTCAAAAACGCGCCTTGTCAGCACGATTGCCTGAAGGCCAGAGATATATCAGAGTTGTTCAGAGGCTCCCTAGGCCTTTGGCTTCTGATTGGCCCACGTTCCCCAGCCGTTGATTAAGCGCAGCACTGTCATTCGGGTTTGGAATAACCGAAATGTATTGGCGGTCCGTGTGATCAAGCATAAATGCCGCGGCGTTCAGTCGGAAAGTTGACGTCAGGTCGGTCTTTATACCCACTTCGTATGATTCCACGTTTTCTGGATTTGCAGCAGGCTCAGCGCGCTCGGCGCGGGGATTAAAAGTACCGGATTTGAAACCTTCACTGTAGCTCGCATAAAGCATAGTATCGTCATTGGCTTGATACTCAAGGCTAATGCGTGGCGTAACTTTCGACCAATCAGCGGTATCATCGAGCACTATGGGCGTGGTGAGGCCCGCGGTGCGAACGTAACCTGGAAGCCAGCCCGTTTCCGGATACGCAGTCGCAAAAATCAAACCATTGCGCACTAGGGCAGCTTTTTCATCTTTGGTGTAACGAATACCACCACTGATGCTCCACTGCTCATTCAAACGGTAGGTGCCATCAGCGTAAACAGCGGTGCTCTTGCTGTTGCTGCAACCTGACACTTCACGTGTCAACCCAGGTAGACCTAGCGATTTGCCGAGCCTTTCTAGAATCGCGTCAAATGTGCCGCATGACTCCGAGTCGAAATAGTAAACACCTGACACCACATTGAAGTTGTCGGCCCGGTAGTTCAGCTGAAACTCCTGAGTAAACCATTTGTCCTCATAGATTGCAGGCACATCAAAAATACGCAGTGGTGTGTTGTCAAAATCGATATTCACCGGAGAGTAATTTTCGCGCTTCGAAGTAATAGATTTTAGTGTTGTTGCGTTATTGATATCCCATTGAACTGTCAGATTCATACCTTCGGTTTCTACCTTTGTTTCGGTAGGCAAACTTGTGTAGGAGTCGTAAATGCTGCTTGGTACCGGCGCAGCGTTAGTCAATAGGCTTGGCAACAGGCGATAACCACCTTTTGAATTGGAACTATCTTCGGTTTTGTCATAGCCAAACTGTACAAAGACGTTGTCTGTGGGTGTGTACTCTGCTGTGACTCGATAGGCCTGCAGATCCTTGTTGTAGTTCTCCATATCTTGGCCGGGCAGATCACTGACTAGGAATTTACCAAAACCATCGCGCGTGAGATTGGCATATCCAAAACCCAGATAAAAATCATCCGTGACAGGTAATTGCCCGACGAGCTTCAGATCGCGCTGCCCGTATGTGCCAGCAGTGACCTTGGCATCAAGCTCAGCGTCGCCGGTCATGCGTTGGGTCACATATTTTAGCGCACCCCCCACGGTGTTTTTTCCGTAGAGCGTGCCCTGTGGTCCGCGTAGAACCTCGACCCGCTGAATGTTGAGGATATCCAGTACCGCACCCTGTGGGCGGGCGATATAAACGTCATCGATATATATACCTACACCAGACTCATAACCCCACAACGGATCTTCTTGGCCCACTCCGCGGATGAACGCAGTTAGGGTGGAGTTGGTGGCTCGGCTTTCTTGCAGAGTCGTGTTTGGGGAGAACTGCTGAACCTCAAGAATGGTTGCTAAGCCGCGCTCGGAGATATCATCAGCGCTAAGTGCGGTTACCGCCAATGGTACTTTCTGCATATTCTCTACTGTGCGGCGCGCAGTGACTTCAATGCTTTCCAGAATCTTGCCTTCCGGTTGCCTTGTATCCTGCGCCAGCGCGGGGAGTGCAAAACCACCCATAGCCGCCGACACTGCCATCGCGCAGGTAGAATATTTAAATTTGCTGTGTTTCATTGGACGAGCTCCCCGTGGAATTTTTATTAGTCGGTAGTCACCATACCCCAAGGGAGTCTCGATGTGACCTGTACCATAGTACTATGGGTTGCGCCGCGTCATTCGTGAACAATAGCCCTCTCTAAGAATAACAAGTGAACGAGGGTCGTCATGTCAGACGTAGTTAGTTTAGTTGGCCTGATTGGCGGCCTCGCATTGCTTATTGTGCTCACTTTGCGTGGCTGGAATCTGTTTATCAGCGCACCGATCTGCTCACTCATCGTGGCGCTGACCAGCGGCATTCCTATATTTCTGGCCGATAAGAATTTTGTTCAGAGCTATATGTCGGGGTTCACCGGTTTTATTGCCTCGTGGTTTTTCATGTTCTTGCTAGGCTCTATTTTTGGCAAATTCATGGAAGACACGGGCGCAGCAGGCAGTGTCGCGGGCTGGATTACTGGGAAACTGGGCAAGCAGCGAGCCGTGTTGGCGGTTGTTATTGCTTGTGCCGTGCTGACCTACGGCGGCGTAAGCCTGTTTGTTGTGGCGTTCGCGGTTTACCCGATGGCCCTGAGTCTGTTCAAGGAAGCCAACCTGCCGCGCAGGTTCATCCCAGCGGCATTAGCGTTTGGCTCGGTCACTTTCACTATGACGTCCGCTGGCTCCCCAGAGATCCAGAACTGGATTCCCATGGAGTATCTGGGTACTACACCCTACGCCGCGTGGCAGGTCAGCTTGGTGGTCGCGATTTTCATGGCTGCATTCGGATATTGGTGGCTACTGCGCATCATCGGTGCTGCCATTAAACGAGGAGAGAGTTTTCAGGCTAGAGACAGTGACCCGCAACTACTGGAACGCCATCTTCCACATCCCGCCACAGGCCTGCTGCCACTTATCGTAGTTCTGGCACTTTCGTTTATTTATCATGACACACTGCAACAGAACGCGTTGATCGTCGCACTGCTTGGTGGCGTACTGACACTTATGGCAATCAACTGGACCTACTTCACGAATATCCAGATTGCCCTTGGTCACGCCACGACTGGTGCATTGATTGCCATTGGCAATACCGCGGCTGTTGTTGGCTTTGGCGGCGTAGCGCGGATTACCCCGGCATTCGATATGGCGGTACTGGCGCTGACATCGTTACCAGGGAATGAACTAGTAGGAGCGGCAGTTGCCGTCAGCGCTATCGCTGGCCTTACCGGGTCGGCATCCGGCGGACAGGTTATCGCTCTTCCCGCAGTGGCACCGCACTATCTGGATATGGGCGTCAATCCGGAGCAGTTACACCGAGTTGTTGCAATCTCATCTGGCGCACTGGATTCATTGCCACACAATGGCTATGTAGTCACTACAATTCGCGGTATTTGCAATGAGACGCACAAGGATGCGTACTGGGCTCTCGGGGCAGTGACCGTGGTGGTGCCGCTGATGGGGTTGATTTTGGCTTTGCTGCTGTTCAATTTTTTCTGAACTGATTTACATAAAACAGAGTTGCCCGTAGGAGATGTAAATGCTCGCGAACATGATGGACACACAATTATTGATTATTGACCTTCTGCGTCATGCCTGTATCCGTCACCCGTCACAAGAAGTAGTCTCGCGCCGCTTTGAAGGAGATATTCATCGCTGCAGCTACACACAAATCTGGCAACGCAGCAGTCAGCTGGCGCACGCCCTGAATGCACTGGGAATAGAGCCTGGCGACTGCATCGCCACATTGGCGTGGAATACACACCGCCACATGGAACTGTATTACGCCGTCTCCGGTATCGGTGCAGTTTTGCATACTGTCAATCCTCGTCTTTTCAGCAAACAGATTGAATACATCATCAATCATGCCGAGGATAAGTATGTTTTCGTTGATTTGTCTATTGTCGAGCTGCTGGAACCGCTGCAAGAAAAACTGAAGAGCGTAAAAGGATTTGTCGTCCTGACAGATCTGGCACACATGCCGGAGACTTCGCTCGCCACACTGTATTGTTTTGAGGAGTTGCTAGCCCCGCAGTCAACCGACGATGACTTTCCTCGCTTCGACGAGAATACCGCCGCCGCACTTTGTTATACCTCTGGCACTACAGGCAATCCAAAAGGCGTGCTGTATTCCCATCGTGCCATGGTTCTGCATGCGCAAGCTACGGCCTCTCGCGAACTCTTGGATCTAAAACCGGACCACCGTGCTACTGGCTATGGTGGCGATGTACCACGCAGGCGCCTGGGGTGCACCCTATGCAGCACCGCTGGCTGGCTGCAAATTGGTTTTGCCCGGTGCGGGCATGGATGGCGCCAGCATGTCGGAACTGATCGACAGTGAAGGGGTGACGGTCGGGCTGGGTGTTCCCACCATTTGGCTGACGTTGCACAACTATTGGGCCAATGAAAATGTGAGCGACACTACGCTGGAACGGGTCTGCGTCGGTGGTGCAGCCTCCCCTCTAGGGTTGGTCAAGTTATACCAAGAGCGTTATGGCATCTACTGGCAACCTATCTGGGGGATGACAGAAACCGGACCATTGGCTACGTCACTGCCGCCCTCGCCAGATGTTATGGCATTGCCGTTGCCGGAAAGGTACGAACAACAGACATCTGCCGGGCAGGCAGCGTTTGGCGTTGAGATGGCTTTGTTTGATGCGGACGATCACCGTGTCTGCCATGATGGCGTATCAACTGGAGAGCTGCGCGTACGCGGAGCGTGGATCAGTTCCCAATACTACAAGAACGACGACCTTAGCGCGTTTCCTGACGGCTGGTTGGCCACAGGTGATATCGCCGTGATTAGTCCTACGGGAACCTTGCGTGTTGTTGACCGCAAAAAAGATGTAATTAAAAGTGGCGGCGAATGGATCAGTCCCTTAGAAATTGAAAATATTGTCAGCCAGCATCCATTAGTGAATGAATGCACGGTGATTGGTGCCAAACACGTAAAATGGGATGAACGCCCGGTGCTGATTGTGGTGTCGAACAAAAATTCCAGCCTATCGCACGAAGATATCGTGGGTTTTCTCCATTGCAAGATTGCACACTGGTGGACGCCAGATCAGACTATTTTCATCGCCGAATTGCCTAAGACGGGAACGGGCAAAGTGTTGAAGAACGAACTGCGCGAACGCTACGGCAACGTGCTTACGCTTTGATAATTGAAAGGCTGGTTATTCCGGCACGGCAAATAGTAGAAGGAAGCAGCTCATGTTGAATCTGAATAAATTCGTGATCCCGGCCATGTTTGCGTTATTGCAGGGTGCATGCATGTCGTCTTCACTAGCACAGGGCTCGGTTGGTCTGGTCGACAAGCAGGTATTCACCACCTCCAACTTCGCGACACTTAATGGCCAGCAGATATTGGAAGTCAACGTTGGCTGGGAAGCATACGGTGAGCTCAATGAAGCCAAAGATAACGTTGTCCTGATTACACACTTTTTCTCCGGTAACAGCCACGCTGCTGGGCGCTACAATCAGAACGATGCGTTGCCGGGATATTGGGACGCGATTATCGGCCCAGGCAAGGCGATCGATACTGACATTTATTACGTGATCAGTTCGGACACGCTGGTAAACCAGGAACCCAACAATCCGATGGTCACCACGACCGGCCCTGCCACCATAAATCCGGCCACTGGCGCTCCATACGCGTTGGACTTCCCCGTCGTGACGATTCGAGATTTTGTTAACGTACAAAAAGCGTTGCTCGACAGCCTTGGTGTTCAAAAACTGCATGCCGTCGTCGGTGCCTCTATGGGGTCACTACAAGCATTGGATTGGGCCGCAGCCTATCCGGATTTTGTTGAGCGAGTTATATCTGTGATCGGCGCTGGCGCTGTTGATCCATGGACAATTGCCGCGTTGCAGCAATGGGCCAACCCGATCATAGCCGATCCAAACTGGAATCAAGGCAACTATTACTCAGGGGAAGCGCCGACAGCCGGGTTGCGTCAGTCACTGGGCATGGTAACTCTGCAAGCCATGCATCCCCAGATTTTCAACCAAATTTACGCGAACACTTCGGCACGTGAAACAGCACCCTTGCACGACATCCGGGAGAATTTCACCGTCGTCAATCAACTTAATGCGGCGGCGGAGGCGCGCACCACCTTTGCCGATGCCAACCACTTACTATACCTGATACGCGCCAATCAGCTGTTTATGGCGGGCTTTGCTGAAAATCTGGCGGCCGGCCTAAGTCCAGTTACGGCCAAAACATTATTCCTACCTTCCGCTAATGACCTGTTGCTGCAGCCTTACCTTGCCCAGCAAGCTCACAGTATCCTGCAAGAGTTAGGCAAGGAAACCCACTATGAAGAGATCGAAGGTCCGTGGGGACATCTGAATGGCGTTTATATGATTGAGCAGAAATCTGCGGTGATTAAAGAGTTCTTAAGTAGCGAGTAAAGGAGATTGATCCTGCGGCGACTTGTGCCTTTGGAGAACCCGCTATGGCGGGTTTTCTTTTGCCTAGAAAAAGTGGGAGATCAAGGTGCTCGAAACAAGGAAACAATGTGATACTCTCGGTGTTTTCTAAATTACACCTTCCCGAGAATACGAGTATGAATGAGTTGTTTAGCCAGATCAATGCGATCGTCTGGAGCCCTGCGCTAGTCTTTCTGTGTCTGGGGACGGGGCTGTATTTTTCGGTCCGGTCTCGGTTTTTGCAACTGCGCCACTTCAAAGAAATGATTCGTCTGATCTTTCAAGGCAAGGTCTCAGAGACAGGTATTTCGCCTTTCCAAGCCCTTAGCATGACACTCGCAGGTCGCGTGGGTACCGGTAATATCGCGGGCGTGGCTACCGCCATTACCTTCGGGGGGCCAGGAGCCTTATTTTGGATGTGGGTCGTGGCTTTCCTTGGGGCAAGTTCAGCCTTTGTAGAGTCTACACTCGGGCAAATCTATAAAGAAAAGATTAACGGCGAATATCGCGGAGGACCGGCCTTTTATATCGAGAAGGGTCTCGGGATGAAACGCTATGCATGGGTCTTCGCTTTTACCACGATCGTGTCCTGTGGGCTTCTGCTTCCCGGTGTTCAAGCTAACGCGATTGCCTCGAGTGTTAGTACGGCGTTTGATATTGATAAGAACTTTACTGCGGTGATTTTGGCCGTACTGCTCGCTTTCATCATTTTCGGGGGGTTGCGCCGCATCGCACTTTTCGCCTCCACAGTAGTGCCCTTTATGGCGATCGCGTATATCGCTGTTGCGATGTTTATAATTTTGATTAACATCGATCTGGTTCCGCACATGTTCTATTTGATCCTGAGTAGTGCGCTCGGCTTTGATTCCGCATTCGGGGCTATCTTAGGTCTCGCGATTATGTGGGGCGTGCGCCGCGGTGTGTACTCGAATGAAGCAGGGCAGGGAACTGCGCCTCATGCCTCTTCGGCCGCCTCCGTCAGTCATCCCGCAAAGCAGGGTTTGGTGCAGGCATTCTCGGTGTACGTGGATACCTTATTCGTATGTTCATCCACTGGCTTCATGCTGTTAATTACCGGGCTCTACAATGTTGAGTCCGCAACTGGAGAGGCAATGTACACCGGCGTGGTGGGCGTGGGGGCGGGGCCGGGCTATGTGCAGACCGCTCTGGAAGGCTTGATGCCCGGAATCGGTAATATTTTTGTCGCAGTAGCCTTATTCTTCTTCGCGTTTACCACTATTCTCGCTTATTACTATATTGCAGAAACCAACGTTAGTTATATCAATCGCACAGTTGCGCGCCCGTGGATGAGTACTGTATTGAAATTCGCGGTGATCGCGGCAGTTGTATACGGAACTGTGAATACGGCGGAGTTGGCGTGGGGCTTGGGGGATACTGGTGTCGGCCTAATGGCGTGGCTGAACATCTTTGCCATTTTGATGCTGCAAAAACCCGCATTTAAATGCCTAGCCGACTACGAGGCACAGAAAGCCAAAGGCCTAGATCCAGTATTCCATCCGGCCGCATTGGGCATCGAGAACGCCGACTACTGGACCGAGCGCCTAGAGGCGCAGGAAAGTATAGAGTAGGCCTTTGTTTTAGTGTGCGGGCGGGTAGTGCCTGCGTACGATGTCGAAGAAGCTGATGACTTTGCGCATATTCTCGCGATTCTGCGAAATGAACACGGAGTGATCAGCGCCCTCAATTTCTACGTAGACGTGGGGCATACCGATGGATTGCATCTCGCGCACCCAGCGCCGCGTCATGTCCACGGGTACAAGGGCATCCGCCGTTCCCTGCAGCACTAATATTGGGACATGACGTATAGCAGCGAGCCCGTCTGGCGCTAGGTCTGTCCGCGGTGCTGGTGCTGCGACAGCCAAAGCCGCAAATACGTAAGGGTTGTTCATCGCAATCTGATAAGTGCCCGCCCCGCCCATAGAGTGGCCATAGAGATAAATGCGATTCTCATCGACTGTAAACTCCTCACGCATCATCGCTAATACTGCCATCACGTCGGCCTCGCTATATGATGCATCGACCGAGACTGGCGTCGCGCGCGACCCATACCAGCCACGGCGTATATATCCCAACGGGGTCGCCACGATCATGCCCGAGGCTTCCGCATAATCCAAGAACCCTTCATAACCCATCAACCAGTCATAGGACCTGCCTAGACCATGTAATGCGATGATCAATGGGCTCTCGCTTCCTACCTGGTATGTGCTGGGCACGAATACCGCATAGGGTAGCGTTTCTCCCGTTGGCTCGAACACATAACTGCGGTGCTGGACGCGAGGATCGTTGATAAGACGCTCGTCATCTGCAGGTGCGCGATCGGCCCAAGCTGTACTCATCAGAATCGAACATAGGGCTAGGGCTATAAGGGGATTTAATGTAGACATAATGACTCACTAGGGTTGTTGTTTTGGAGCTTGTGGTCAGTATGCACTGTTTAAGGAGCAAAAAAAAAGGCCACCTTTTAAGAGGCGGCCTTTCTTAAGGAGCTCCAACGCTTACTCGCGTGGTGAACCTGCGTTAATCCAATGGATTAGAGTCTGCGTGTCTTCTATTGATAGAGTACGCGCATTCTCGAAATGACCTATGCTTGGATCCACGCTCATTGGTGGCATACGCTTAGTCATGATCACTTCGCGCATCATTGGGCTCCAGCCCTGAACCATTTGATGACTATTCATCGCGAACGGGCCAATGCCGCCTTCGATGTGACAGCCAACGCAGTTCTCGATTAGTACGGGAGCGACTTCTGTCTCGTAATCCGGTGCATCATCAGCACTAGTGACTTTGGCTGGGAAATCCAGCGCGCAACCAGCAGCGGCTTCGAAGTCTACAGCCACAGTCTCTGTGTCACGGCCGATTTCTCCAGCAGCAATGGAATCAAAAACTCCTTTCAAAAAAGTTGTACCGGTTTCACCACGGGCACCGGGAGTATCCAGTGGGCCACGGTACAAAACTGTCATATTGTTAGGATCGAGTACTACAATCTCTCCTGCTTTAGTGATGCCTAGTGATTCGGCAACAAGCTGAGTATCGTCAATAAGAATTGGCATTTCTGGGTTATAACTATTCTTGAAGCGGCGAACGGCTTCAACATCATCATTAATAGATGAATTCAGCATTACGAAGCTGATCTGCTCGTTGTCAAATTTTGTCTGTAAGATTTTGTATTCTGAAAATAGCTCCTGCGATGTAGTGCAGGAGTTCGCTTGTGAAATAACGACAAGCGCCTTCTGGTAACCGTACTTTCTGAGCTGGTGAGCCGTGCCAGTTTCGTCGATCAAATTAAAATCGCCAACGCGCTCAGGTGCAGCGAATGATTGCGAGCCGGCAAGAATTGCAGCCAATAGGCCCACGCACTTCAAAGTTTTCATGTTAACTACTCCAATGGATCGGGAATTACTTATCTTTAAACAAGAAAAAAGGGCTCGCGCGGACGCGAACCCTTTTTCTATGTTACAAATTATTCATTAGTGTAAGAGAAATACCCAATGAACATTTCGTCCCAGCTCTGCAAGCCGCCAATGGCTGGCTGAGATGGATCTGGTACACCAGTGTTGTACTGAGAGTTATCGAAAGCGCCCTCAACAATTACACGTGAACCTGCAGGAAGAACCTTTGGCTCTGTCAAGCGGTAAGTAGGCTGCCATCCGAAGTTGTAGTTAGCAACGTTGATGATCTCTTCGCGAGTCTGATCTGGGTAGATCACGCTTGCACGCATAGACTTGCCACGATAGTGCATGTGAGCACGGAAGCTATAAAGAGTGGTTTCTTCTTCAAACACGTGGTTTGAAGCCATCTCGTAGTTCATGTCACCAGCTGGGATCACGATGTTGTTTTCACGGCCACCGCGCGCAGACACAGAGTAAGTACGGAAGTGCTTCTCTGGAGTCTCGTCAGCGAACCAAAGACCAACGCGAGTTGCGTCTGAAGTTTCTTGACCCATTGCAGTGTAGTGAATAGACATTCTTAGTGAAGAGCCAACAGGAATCTTAACGCCAGTGTTTGCTGGAAAAGTTGTTGGATCTTCCTTGCCAGGCGCAAAGCCTTCTAAGAATTCAACTGTTGAAATGTTGTCTGCTTCGTCAAATTCATGCGTGCTCGCAGTATCAACTACATAAGAAAGCAGGTGGTGAAGTACGCGCTTGTCGCCAGGAATAAACTGGACTGACTTAACCCACTTCTCTTCTGCGAAAGGCATTTCGATGTTTGTGTTGATGTAATCGAGTACGCCAGTAGCAGGAATTAGTGCTGCTGGTACGTCTACGATGTAGTCTGGCGCGCCGTTAAGACCCCAGCCAGCGTCAACTGGCTTGACCTGAGTCAATGGATCTACACCAGCGAAAGCTGACGATAGAGTCAAGCTTGCGCCCACCATGAGCAGAGAAGTCGTCAATAATGTTTTTTTCATTTCAATTCTCCTTGAATTGACATGTGAAGCTAGGATAGTAAGGGCCTCGCTGTGCCGAAGGTAGAGCATCCGTAGTGGATTGCTAGAACTTCAGGTGTAACAATCCACCCACTTCTGCGAGAACACCGAAAGGTTAACCCAGATAACACCAAAAACGTAACATTTATATGTGAGGATGTGTGACTTTGTGCAACGTGCGCACTCTCACCTACTTGCTACGAACTACAGGGTTGCGGCAGACAAGTAACCTTGCTTGCCGCTCCAACACTGATGGAAAAATTATGAACTAAAAAACCTGTAGAGGATGCTTCTTTTTTTGTATCGCTCACAACAGTATTTATCAATGAGCTATATGAATATCCTTTTTAAATCAATTTCTTAAGATTTTTTGAGATTGGCGTTCGCAAAGTCCCAGTTCACTAGGTTATCTATAAAACTAGATAGGAAGTCGGGCCGGCGGTTCTGGAAATCAAGGTAATAAGCGTGTTCCCATACATCGCAGACCAATAGCGGCGTAGCACCCGAAGTTAGGGGGGATTCAGCGTTTGCAGACTTGGCAATCTTGAGTTTGCCAGCGTCGGCTACTAGCCAGACCCAGCCGCTGCCGAACTGAGTGACACCGCCATTGACGAATTCTTTCTTGAAGTTGTCGTAACTTCCGAAATCGGCAGTGATTTTTTCTGCGATAGCGCCAGTTGGTGCTCCACCGCCATTGGGCGCCATGCTATTCCAGAAGAACTCATGGTTGTAGCACTGACCGACGTTGTTAAACAGCGGGCCGCCCACTTTCGCGGTGGCTTTAACAAGGTCTTCGATTGTGTCTGCGCTGATGCCTGTATCTGCCAGTAATTCATTGCCCTTCACAACGTAAGCATTATGATGCTTGGCGTGATGGAAACTAAAGGTTTCGGCGGACATGTGCGGCTCCAGCGCATTAGTTGCATAGGGGAGTGCGGGCAATGTTAATTTCATAATGACCTCAATTTGTTGGTTCGCTGAATTTCTTGCTTTTTTGGCGCTCACAGCTAAGATTTGCCGCGAGCTTTAGCGCCAAAATTGCACTACTAGAAGTAAGGCTTGAGAATAATCCACAATGCCGCGTAATTCAAGGAAAGCAGCCCGGACAGCAAGCTAGTATAGACCTATCGGAGGGTAATAAAGGATAATGGCAACATGAGAGATAACGACGACTTAAATGACATACCATCAATGGTTCCAGCCAGAGATGAGGTAGTGCATCACCAGACTAAACGCCGCCAGCCGGACATTGTGCCGCCCATTCGCTATGGGGAGACGATTAAAGTTAGCACGTGGCCTGTCCGCATTATGTTGGGACTTTTGACCCTCGCGATAGGCGCGGGCTCTTATCTTGGCTATACCGTCTATGCGGATAACCTAGAGTCTTTGCGTCAAGCCACGCGGCGCATCGAAGACCTAGAAGGGCGCTTAGCCTTAGTGGGTGACTCTGCCGAGGAGACTACGGCCAACGTCTTGGAACGGCTCGATTTCAACTTTTCAGAAATTGACAAGCTATGGGCTGCGCGTAATGTCATTAATAACAATACTAATGAGCTCACGGGCAAAGTGGCAGTGTTAGAGGACCAGAGTAAGGGCCATGCTGAAACCACAGAGACTTTGGCACAACTGATCTCCCGCAATTCAAACCAGATGCAAGACGGGTTTGCCCAGTTCAGCACTATGAAAACGCAGCTCGATCAGGCTAACACCGCGATTACTCGCCTGAATGAGAGTATGCAGAGTGTGCAATCGGTAGCGCAAGATATGGCCAATATTCGCGCCAGTCTCAACAATGGCGATAGCACATTGGTGGGTTTGCAAGATCGCATGGGGAATGTAGAAGAGGCTGTCGAGTCAATCGATGCCTACCGACTGCAGGTCAATCAGACCATGATTAGGTTGCAGGAAAATATCGAAGCGATGCAACGAAGTCTGCCTAATTGAGTTTATTCGCAAGGAAACAGACATATCGCTTGGTTTGTCTTCTACATTGGGTATAATGCCGACCGTTTTGCCAAGGGCCTGTTGCTCTTTCGAGTGGAACGAGATCGTGCAATATCGAGGCGAAAGCTTCGAGTACAGGAAAGCCCCGCAAAGCGGATGTGGCGGAATTGGTAGACGCGCTAGATTTAGGTTCTAGTATCGAGAGGTGTGGGAGTTCGAGTCTCCCCATCCGCACCAGTGGGGCTCCTTGTGTTTCAACGAATTGCACAATGCTGAAAATAAAATGGGCAGTTTTTGGGTGGTTTTCACTGCTCTTTTTCCTTGCTCGTTGCCTGCTCCAGCTTGGCGTGTTCCGTCTTCAAAATGTCCTTAATGATGCGACCGAGATCCGGCCTATCCTCGGGAATCATTTTAGCGTAGTGCTTCTTAAGCATGTTCACGCTAGTGCCCATGATTGGGGCGATCCATTCCAACGGTATAAGGTTGGTCAGCAGCCAGCTGGCAAACGTGTGGCGCAACTGGTTCGGCCCTCTGTATTTGACCTTCGCTCTCTTTAGTATTGCGGTATACGCCTTCCTGAACACATTATCGCCAGACCATGGCTTGCCGGTCACGGTGTTATTGAAAACGATGCGGAGCTCCTCTGTTTTGACATCTCTAGAGTTGCGCTGCCTGACCTCGACTTCTTCAGGCTCGGCCATGTAGGTGTGCTTCATCTGCGCCTTCAGGTATTGGATTGCCTCTGGCTGAAGCTCAAACTCGCGCGCACTGTCTTTTGTCTTTGGCACCCTGTACTCGCCCATCACCCGGCCACGTCTTATCCGCACAGACCAATTCTTCAGATCGATGTCCTCCCATGCAAGCCCCAGCACCTCTGAAAGCCTAAGCCCGGTCCGGGCATTAAAACCGATAAGGTTGATCTCCTGCTTACGGTGGGTTTTCACATCAAGGATTTGAGCAAGCTCTTTTTGGGTGAGCGGATCGGGATCTTCGCCCTCTGGATTTTCCAGATTGCTAATCAGGCTAAGAGGATTGAACGAGATCACCTGATCGCCCACTGCGTCCTGAAATATGCCTCTGAGCACGATGACGATAATATTTATGGTTTTGTCGGACAGTTCGGCGGCTGGAAGCTCTACCAGTTGCCACGTCTCGATCTCTGTTTTCTGGATATCCCTTATAGGAGTGTCTCCCCATTTTGGCGCTAGGTGCTTCAGGGCTTTGCCTTCATAGCTTCTGTAGGAGGAAGGCGCCAGCTTGTTCTTGACCCGCGCAAGGTAGGTCGCAAGCCCTTGAGCGACGGTGCGATTGGCGTCCCTGGCCCCGCCCATGCGCGTGGCTCTGGAGGAGGCTGGGAAGTGATCGAGATAGCTAAAGGTGCCATCCGCGATCTGGTATTTGATGATTGACAGTTTCTTCTTGGCAAATTCGATGGTCGATTTGCTGACGATCTTGCCCTTCAGCGTCTTCCGACAGTTCTGAGACTTTTACGCAAAGCACAGGCGAACAGATTCACTTCGAATCCCTATTCCTTTTGGCAAGTGTTCTAGATATAGGGGTTTTGTCATTATTATGCTGCCCGATTACCTCGTTCGACCCACTCCTCATAAGCGCGCCAACTGTAAAGTATATTGCCATCCGGAGACTTTTTCCAAATGACCCCTTCCTCTCATACCCCGTTCTTGCGCTTTGAATCTAGCGGGTCCTGAGTGTAGCCGGTCATGGCGAACATGATGGAAGGCTTGACCCACTTTGCCGGATTTACTGCTATAACGTTATTCACGGGCTTCTCCTTTTTGCTGGGTCGTTGAGCCGGTGCTCTGGAAACGAGGTACTGCCATTGCTGCCATTATTGACCTCCTGCGCATTGCTGCGCTTGTTCATGTTTGGTTTCGGACTATTCACATTGATTCGTTACTCATTTGTTTATTTCCTCTGGTAACTTCTAGAAGGGTATATCGTCATCGAAGGAGTCGAGGGTAGAGGGCGGTCGCGCCCTGTGTTCTTGTGGCTTGCTGGAGCCTCCGGTGGTGCGCGCATTTGCCGATTGGTCGTATGCGTTGCTGCTGCTTTTATCTGCTTGGTTGTACTCGCCGCCGCCTCTGGTGTCGAGCATGTGCATTTCATTACCGACAATTTCAGTCGCGTATCGTTTAACTCCGTCCTGCTCCCATGAGCGAGTGCGCAGGCTGCCTTCGATGTATAACTTGGCGCCTTTCTTGACGTACTCAGCAACGACTTCCGCCAGCCGGTTGAAGAACACGATGCGGTGCCATTCGGTTTTTTCCTGTGGCTGGCCGGTGGTCTTGTCCTTCCATGTTTCGCTGGTGGCGATTGTGAAGTTAGAGACTGCTCCTCCGCCTGGGAGATATCTAATCTCTGGGTCGCCGCCACAATTTCCTACCAAAATTACCTTATTTACGCCTCGTGACACTTTGATTCCTTAGTTGACAGCAAAGTTGACGCCGAATCCGCTCAAAAGGAGCAATCTGAGCGTAAGCGTGCGGAGGTGCGTGCGCGTCACCGTAGTGAATGGCAGCAGGTGGCGGCGCTTCGGCAGGAGGCTTTGTTTGAACGGAAGACCGACCCTGCCGGTGCTTATGCAAAGCTGCGCTCTGCCAAGCTGGCGACCGAGATTACGGCGCTGCAGCCGACGGGTGAATGCAGGGAGTGAGGGCTGGATGAGTTGCTGGACCCAGCGCGCTTGCGTGGCTTGTCTGATGATCGGTTGGAGAAGCTCGCCAAGGGGCAGCCTATCTGATGAGTCTGTACTCTCGCGTGGTTCGTCGCTTTCGTCGCTGACATTGCGCTGAGTGCGGCTGCCGGGTCACGGGTGTTCGCTGATGGCTTCCCGTCCTAGTCCTGCATTGATGGCCGCGGCCGAGATTGAGCTGCGTCGCCGTCATAAGGTGTCAATCGAAGTGCCTCCCGTGGTTGTCATCCCGGTGGATATGAGCTTTACGCAGTGGCGCGAGAAGCTGGGTGAGGACGGCATGAAGGTGGACGGTGGTCCGTTCACTCTGAAAAACCGACCGGCCATGCGCTTCCTGTATGACCTGATACCAACCAACCCGCCGGATGCCTTCAATAAAACCCTCGTGCTGCAGAAGTGCGCGTAGGTGGGCTTTACCGTGCTTGAAATGCTGGCCTATATTCACATGGCACTCAAGTGGCCGCCTTGCAAGCTGGGGATGTACCTGCCCGGTATGACGCTGGCCCGTATTAAATCTGATAAGCGGTTTATGCCAATTGTTCGAACGGTGTCCGTGGCCTATAACATGCTGACCTCTGGTGCTACCGGGACGCACAAAGAGGGCAGCGTCTTAACGCGCCAAATGGGCGATAGCCTGTTCTATTTCATGCGGACCTCGGGTCAGGCCATGACCGAGTCGGTGCCGTTGGACGTGCTCACCCTCGACGAAGTGCAGGAAGATGGTTGACCAGACGCCTGTCCTTTCCGCTATCGTTATGACCAGGGTTCGTCAGGTGCAGCGCTTCTGTTGGGCGTAGGAGTCGGGATCGGGTCTCGGGTTCACAGTGCGGCACGTCGACAAAGCGCACAAGGTGCACAATGAGGAGCGCAACTCGATCAATCTTCTGCAGCGCTTTATCACAAATTGCGGCTGGGAGTTCAATCCTCGCAAGCGTAAGTAACTCAAGCGCGGCAACTTCTCCGCCTTCATGTCTAAATCTGTGCGTGATTCACTCATCATGGATTCGGCTCCTATCGAGACCGAGTTCAAGTGTAGCCGTGATCTGGGTATCGACGGCTTCTATGCGGTGGATGGCGCTACGATTCCTAACACCGGAGACAGGGTTTCGTGGCGATCCTGATGTGTTTGCGGTGCAGGTGGTGCAGGGGCGTCTCTCTACGGCGTACCGCATGGATGATTTGATTTATGAGTATCGAAACCCTCGCTCTGGGTGTCCTGGCTCGGTACTACGGCTACGAGCGTGGGCCGAGAGGCAAGCAATCTCCCTGTGCCTAGAGTTACCGCCGACACGACGTCGTGACAAGAGAGGACGTTCGGCTGGATTGGGAA